>Ga0181556_1000516_pt1 | contig 41486 bp, 10 predicted proteins | sample 011ome_14_FD_148651 | JGI IMG/M metagenome (GOLD analysis project Ga0181556, IMG submission 148651) | Coastal salt marsh microbial communities from the Groves Creek Marsh, Skidaway Island, Georgia - 011505AT metaG (spades assembly) | ecosystem: Environmental > Aquatic > Marine > Intertidal zone...
CGGACTCGTGAGCCGCAACGGCGCGAGCAAACGCACGCTCGACCGCGAATCGTCGAATAACACCCGCACCGCGCGTAAATACCGCTCTACCCCCTTGACGTTCGTCGTGGGATCAATAAACCGACACTCATCGGCGAATATCTCCGTCGTCAAATCCCCGGTGAAGAAATAGCGCTTATTTGCGAGGTCGTCGGTGAGCGTATCGACGTATCGCTCCGCCGTCGTCTTCATCTTTGTCGTCTTTGTCGCCCCTGAAGACGCCGATGACGACGATGGTGGTGGCGCGTATAACCCATACGGTATCGGCGCCGCGAATGCCGCGCGCGTCGTCGACGTCAGCGCCACGAGCGCGATGAATCGCCGCGAGATTGATGATGATGGCGCGTCTTCAACAACAACTTGTCCAAAATCATCATCAGCATCACCCTTCTCGCGCCCCGTCGCGCGCGCGCGAGCGTCGCACCGCACCGACATCGATCGTCCTCGTCCATGCGCACCGCGCACCGCGCACCGCGCGCGCGACGCCCCGCAACTCGTCGTCGCAAGGCGCATGATTAAAGATTTCCAGAGCGGCACTCTCTGACGCACATCATCTGGATCGTCCATGTCCTCGTCATCGCCGACGCCCGTCCGCGACGCGCCCGCGGTACCGACGACGCGATTCACCGCGCGCGATCTCGCGCAATCGTCCGCGCTCGTGCTCGCGTGCGACGGCGTGGTGTTCGACGTGAGCGATGGCGCTGATTTCTATGGCGACAATGGACCGTACGCATCGCTCGCGCGCGTCGACGCCTCGCGCGCGTTGGCGACGATGAACCTCAAGCTGACGCATGAAGAGCTCGCGCGCGGGTGCGAGGGGTTGTCCGCGGACGAGCTCGCGACGTTGGCGGAGTGGAAGGCGAAGTTTATGAGCAAGTATCGAGCGGTGGGGACGTTTACGCGCGAGTAAAAGTTTGGTTTTTGATTTGATTTGATTTGATTTGATGGCGATGACGATGCGACGCGTGTGTAATATGATAGATAAAAAGATGCATCGATGATGTGCGTGCGCGCGTGCGCGCGAGTGTGTTATTTATTTCATGAGGTCTTTGATGAAGTCGAATTGCGGGACGGATTTGGCGCGCGCTTCGGCGGATGGCGGCGGAATGGCATCTAATGCGGCTAATCCCGGTCCGCGCATGGGCTGCGCGGGTGGTTGGTACGCGGGTGGATACGCCGTCGACGTCGTCGTTGTTGCCGTCGACGACGTGACGAATGGGTCGAAGGCGGATGTCGAGGGCGGCGCGGCGACGGCTAAATCGCCGAGTTGCGACAGTAAATCAATCGGTGTTGCCGCCGTTGTCACCGGCACTGGCGCTGGTGCTGGTATGGCGTGCGTGCCGTGGCCGCTGGCGACGACGCTGGATAGCGCGGCGTGCGTGTCGGTGAACTTTTGTCGGAGCTGCGACTGCGCCGACGCATCCGTCGCCGCCGACATCAAGAGCTCCATCGCGGATGAATTCGCAAACACATCCACCAACCACGCACCATGCGCGCCGCGCGTTCGACTCGCGTACTCGAGCACGCATGCGGCGCGGTAAGCGCTCTTCCAATCGTTACCCGCGTACGTGACGAGTTTTTCAGCGAGCGCCGTGACCACGCCTCGCGCGTCGTAATTTGTCGCTCCGTCGCTTAAAAATCGTTCAATATCACCGTCGAGCGGTGCCAGACGCACGCCACTCGGCGTACACAACGCGTTTATCGCACAAAGTTCTTCCGAGCGCTGTACATCAAACGCGCCGCCGCCACCACCGCCACCGACGACGACGTCCTTTGACGTCGTCTGCGTCGCTGAAGCCGCGCCGCCAGCCGCGAAATCGCTCAACAAATCCAACGTCGCCGCCGCACTCATCGGTGCAGACGTCGATGACACTGCTGGTGCAGCACCACTCGTGCTCGCCCTCGTCGATGTCTCCGGTGATGGCGGCCGCAATGGCTTCCATTTTGTCCCGCCTTGACTGACGTTTAATTTCGGCGTCGACGCCAACGACGCTTCGAGCGGCGCCTCCAACACCCCTTCGCGTCTCGTCGGTTTCGTCGGCGTCGTGCGAAACGCGTATGCATCGTCATCCTCGTCGTCGTTCGCTCGTCCGCTCGTCGCGCCGCTTGTCGCACTCGTCATCAACGTCCGTCCCAAAGGAACGCGCTGACTCGTCGGCTCCCCTCCTCTCGCAAACGTCACCGCCAGCACTTCTCGCGCCGCCGCGCGCACGGAGGCGTTTACGCTATCACCCTTACTTGGATGCGGCGCTCCGGTGAGTTGTTCAGCCGCACGAAGCGCAGATGCGTTTTTAGCGACGTGTTTTGCGACGCGACCGCCGCCGCTCTCCACCAACGCCTTCAACACTTTCAACGCCTTACGCTTCACGTACGGACTTTTATGCTCCACGCGATTGGCGAGATGTTCGACGACATCGCGCACGCTGTCGTCATCGAGCGTGCGCGCGAGTTCAACGAGGGATTCCATGGTGTACACTGCGCGAACGTTTCGTGTTCAACAGTCAGTCAGTCAGCAGCGCGTTGACGTTCGTTGGCGCTATATCGACGACGACGGGCGAGCGATGGACGCACCAGCGACTGGGTGTTCATCATCGATGAGTGCTTGATCGAATTTTACGCGACGGAGTCGACGTTCGATGAAGGCTGCCGCCATGACGAAGAGAGCCGCGCGTCGCGGTGTGACGTCGTCGACGCGACATTGTTCAACCAAAATCAATACCAATTACATAATTGTACACGCGCGCGCCAGACGAGCGCGCGATGGTGGCTATGTTGTGTCTATGCGAACGCGCCGTCACGGCTTGCGCCCGAGCCTGGTCCAGGAATTCATGCCTTTGATGGTTTTCAAGTTTTCATCCATGTCCCGTTGGGCGCGACGCGCGGCACCTCCGGCGCGAATGAGCGATTCGCGCTGCGATGCGAGCGTGGCTAGAACGCCTGCACCGATGTCATTCACATCATCAAGGGTTGTTTTGCACTGCGCGAGCGTATCTGACGTCGCATCGAGACGAGACGCGGCGGTGAGCGCCGAAACGCGCCTCGCCCGCTCTTCGGCGTTTGACGACAACACCGGCGCCTCTGGCGCGGTCGAGGGTTTCCCCGACGCAGACGCAGATGCAGTTGATGACGCGCTCGACAACAACGCGCGTCTTTCAGCATCTGCATCGACGCGTGCATCGACTGCGGCTTTCGATGTCGACGTCGACGTCGACGTCGACGTCATAGCGCCTCCTACGCCGGCGCCGACGCGCGCTAAACTCTCCGCCGCACCCTCGTACCACGTCGCCTTACCAACAAACCCATCATCACGATTGCCGTCCACATCGTGACGACCATCGTCTCCATCGTCACGACGACTCGCAGACGCCGAAATCGAAGACGCCGCTTCGCGTTCGCGCTGCTCGCGCGTATATCTCAGCTTACCAATCGCCTCACCTCGCCCCGCGTCCTCGCCCTCGCCCCGTTCGCGCGTCACCGTGAGTTTTCGCACCGCGTGCGTGATGGCGCCGAAGACATCCCCCCACGCGGGCGTCGACGGTGTCGGCGTCGGCGTCGGCGTCGCGCGCTGCGGCGCTCGCTGCGGCGGCTCAATCAGCTCCTCCAGCGCCGCACATCGCTCGAGCGCCTGCGCCTTACCGCGCGCGCCATCCACGAACCATGCGCTGCGTGCGTCTAGAATCTGCGCGCGCGTCGCCCGCGCGTGTGCGCGTGCGCGCGCCGTGAATGTGGTTAATCCAACACGCAACGAATCGTCACCATCATCGTCATCAATCGCCCCCGTGCGCCTGGCGTGCGCGCGGAATCCAACCTCTGCGCGCATCTCCTGCACGCGACGAACGTCATGCTCGAGCGCATCGAGCGCGCGCGCGATGTCGCTCGCGATTGACGTCGATGGCGACGTCATGATGCGATGAATCACAAGTGCATGCGTCACACACTGGCGCGTCTCTGCGACGCGCGACAACCATGCACGCGACCGCGGCGCGCGTAAAGCACGCCTCGGTGTATCTTGCGACGCCTCGTCGTCATGCCGCGCGTCATCGCGCGCCGCGTCGCGCCGAGAGAAGGATGATACAGATGTCATCGTCAACGTCATCATCTTCATCTTCATCTTCGACGCCGAGGAAATCTATCGCGGTCGTGAGCGGTGCGAACACTGGCATTGGGTACGAAACAGTCAAGGCACTTCTCTCGTCTGGGGCGTACGACGAAATCATTCTCGCGTGTCGCGATGAGGAGAAGGCGCTAAAGGCGTGCGCTCGGCTCCGCGCGGATGTCGGCGGCGCGTCTTTGGGGAACACCGACGACGACGAGACATCGACGACGAGACTCACGTGCGAACGATTGGATTTAGCGTCGTTAGAATCCGTGCGTGCGTGCGGCGATAGGCTGAATGCGCGTGCGGCTGACGCAGGGATTGATTGTTTAATCTTAAACGCCGGCGTCATGGCGGTGCCAAATTTCACGCCGACGGCGGATGGATTTGAACTTCAAGTCGGCGTGTGTCATCTCGGGCACTACGCGCTCACCGCTCGCGTGATGCCGGCGTTGGAACGCGCGGCGGCACTGCGCGGCGAGGCGCGCGTGGTGACGGTGTCGTCGGAGGCGCATCGCATCGCCGCGAAGGGCGTGTCGCGCGACGATTTGTTTGGGCGCGAGTACTCGGCGTGGGGACAATACGGCCAAGCAAAGTTGGCCAACGTGTTGTTCGCGTTCGAGCTCGCGCGGCGTTGCGCGCGTAAAAAGAATGGCGTGTCGTCGAGCGTATTGCATCCAGGCGCGGTGGATACCGAACTTGGGAGATATTTGCAACCCGAAGACGGCGACGTGAAATGGTGGCAAAAGGCGTTGTATGATTTTATTCGTACAAACTTTTTGAAAACGCCCGCGCAAGGGGCGGAGACGTCGGTGTTCCTCGCCAATGGTGTCGCGGATGGTGCGTCAACGAGTGGAAAGTATTACGCGGACTGTAAGGAGAAGACGGTGGCGAAACCGGCGTTGTCGGAGGCGGACGCGGCGTGGTTGTGGGAACGCTCCGCCGAACTCACGGGCGAGGCGTTTGCCGATTTGTGAGGCAAGAGATTACTTGATGGTTGTACATGAATCATTACTGCTGCTACACAGCGCTAATTGCGTGCTAGAGATGCGTGTGTGTCTATTCTATTTTGTCATTCATTCATTCATTCATTTCATTTGCCTCCGTCGCCTTCGATTTCGGCGAGCGTTTGTAAAATCTTAGTCGCCTCGTTACGGGCACGCGCAGCTTGACGAGGATCATTCTTCGTGAGCACTTTCGTGGTGAAACGCGTAGCAGGGATGGATTCGGTGTTCCTCAACACCGCCACGGTATTCGCCACCGGCGCGGATGCCGACGCCGACGGTTGCAGAGGGAAATACGATTTCACGCCGCCCGCGCGACACTTTTCATCGTCAAACACCGCATCCAAAGGCTCGTTCTTTTCGCATTTGACAAACACCGCGCGTTCGGTGGCGTTTTTAATCAGCGCTCCCCATAGCTGGTCGGTGGAAAGCACGCTGGCGTCACCGACAATCCAACAGGAGAGACGCGCGCGCGTCAACGCCACGTTGACCCGGCGCGCGTCGTTCAAAAATCCAACCTCCTTGGACGAATCCGAATCCCTCTCGCGCGCGCGCGCCGTCGTTGACGTCGTCGTTGGTGGCGTCGCACTATCCTTCGCCGGCGCCGGTCGCGCACGCACGCATGAAATAATCACCGCGTCAAACTCTTGACCTTGCGTTTGATCCATGGTGCACACGTCCACCGGCGCGTACGTGGTAAATTCGTTATTCTTCTTCATCGAACGTTGCAGAAATTCTCGAATCCGTCGCACTTGATCGACGTATGGGGTGATGATGCCGACGCGAATCTTACGCACGTCTCTCGCGGCGTGGCGACAAATTTGTGCGTAGCATATGGATACGAATTCAGCCTCACGAGAATTTGACCACGAATGCGTTCCTGCGCCGTATCTGTCGCGGTGCATTTGCGCCCCCGGGACGTGGAAAAATTGATACGGTCCGAGGTTGGGAAATCCGTGATAGGGTGCGCGACGTTCTTCGTTGTTACTGCTGTAGCCGCAACGCAGGCGGCCAGAGTAAAAGCACGAGCTCGGGAACTTCATGATTTCTGGATGCATGCGGTACTGCTCGTGGAGCAAGTAGGCGGGCGTCCCGGCGCGCTGTAAACGATCGAATAAACTCTGCTCAAAGTTTGCATTCTTCGCAGCTTTGGACACGATCGTAGGCGCGAGTTGTTTCGGGTCACCAATGAGCACGAAGAGCCCGCCGGGTTTGAGCCACTGCATGGGAATGAGCGCTGCTGGTTCAACCGCTTGCGACGCTTCGTCGATGACGACGACGTCAAACAAATTCACCGCGCATAATTGCTTGGCATCCGGTCGGGTGTTGGCTGTACTGTTTGGCGCGTTCGATTGAGGCTTTTTGGCGAGCTGCGCCATGGAAGACAATGTGCCGCATACGATGTTTGCGCGATCGACGACGCGCTCAAACGGCGTCGTCGTTGGCACCGACTCGGCGCGGCCCTCTTGCGCGAGTTTTTCCTTGTGCTTCTTTTCCGCCAAATCGAGCACTTCGTACACCGCCTTGAGCTGCGCGCGCAAGTTGTCGAGATTTGCGCTTTGAACGGGGACGTGGTATCCGTGATCGCGCCGAACGTCGCGAAATACCATCTTTAACCGCTTCGTTTCTTCCTGAATTTTGCTCTCAATGGCGCGCTTCTTCTTCTTGGCTTCATCCATTTGTCTGAGGTAATAGTCGCTATTTTGTGCGTACGTGTTGAAATCTGCGGCGTTCGGGTCGGTACCAATCTCGCGTAATTTCCTGCTCACGTGGCATCTCTCCGCTGCCGAACCTTCGACAATCTTCTCATCCGAACCGATGCGCACGACGTTGACGCCTTTGAGCAACGCGCGGAATTCGTCATCCATGGAATCCCAACCGTCAACGACGCGCTCGACGATTTCATCAATCGCGCCGTTGCTTTGCGCGGCGCATAAAATACGTGCGCGTCTAGGTTCACCGTATTCGTCCACACCGTTCAATAGCGCGGCGATGAGACTCACGATGACGTGCGTTTTCCCCGTCCCGGGCGGTCCTTGAATCAACACGGGCGCCTCGCGCACTTTTTCATTGCTCTCGTGCGGCCGTGACGTCGCGCCGACGACGGCGTCGAGTTGACTCTGATTGAGCGTCGTCCGGATGACATCCAGCGCTCTCGGTTCGACCCATTCCCCGAACGATTGACGTAACGGAAACTTGGTCGGCTTGATGAGCGACGGGAAGAACGACGAACGCGGGGCGTCGATGACGGCGCGCAACTCTCGAAGCTGGTTTTGAATCTCACTGACGCGAGAAATCGTAAACGAACTCGCCGTTTTCGCAAATGCGCGAGAAATTTTATTGTGACGCAACGTAGCTTGGTTGCCTCCCAAAAATACGCGCACACGAAGGGGTGTTTTGGACGACATTGCGCCGGGAACGGCTTCAACCCATCCCAAGACGTATGGCTTGTCCTCCTTCTTACGCGGGCTCAGCGCGTCGCGATCTTTCGAACGCCAACTGTCGGACACGCCCGCGGACATAGAAGACTCGATGAGCACTAAATCATCCACCTTAAAACGCACGGGGTCGGGTGTGCGGCCTCTCGAGTCCACCTGATCGACGCGTTGGTCGCTCTTTGCAAATTCCACGACAGAAAACTCAGCGCCGCCGACGCCTGGATGGAAATTCACCACGCTAAGCTCCTCGCTGTCGAGATTTCCAGCTTCAATATTTCGACTGGCTTCGTGTCGAAGCTCAGCGATGATGAGCGGGATGAAGAACTCGCAGTACTCGTTGCCAGACGTAAACGCGATGGGAGCGTCGTCTTCGAGATGAATATCCTTGGGTTCGGGCATCAATGTGTCGCGTTGTAACGCCTCGCGCGACTGTTGTAAGACATCGCGAATGTAATCCTCGGGGCGGAGTCGAATGGTTTCAACCAGGCGCCCTCGGCCTGGAAGTTTCAAGCGTGAGGCGCTGCTCGGCGGCATGGTCGGGACTTGCACCTGCAGCGGAGCGGCGACGGCGGCGCCTCGAGCCGACGTCGAAAGCGGAGGAGGTACATCACGCAACATGGACGATCGCTTGTACTTTGAAGACGATGGAACCATCTCTGTGGTCGGTGGCGGCGGCGGCGGTACTTCTATCAAGCCATCAGTAGCGGAATTTTTTGATGTCGAGTCGGCGTACAAAGACCGTTTCGCGAGCGCCGAACCCGGCGGCGCCGGCGTGACGGTTGGTGTCGTCGTTTTCTTCGTCATGAGTTTGGTAATCGATGAAGGCTTTGCGTACGACACCGATGCTGAATCCAGCGCGAGATCGAGCGCCGTCACCGGCTTGATGACGTTACGCGGGTGTGAGAGCAACTTTTTGCCACCTCGAATGTCTTTCACCGGCGCAAGCGGCTTCTTGGAAATCAACGACCATTTCCCACCAGTCGCGCTCTTCTTAGGCACAGACGCGGCCACTGTCGTTGTCTTGAGAACTTTGGCCGGAAGAACGACTGTTTTTGGTTTTTTACGCTTCTTGTCAGAAGCTAATAACCACGACGGTTCGCTCGGCGCCGAACGCTTGTTTGAACCCGCCGCGACGGCGGCGGTGTCTTCCTCGTCACGATCAATCTCGCCGCCATTGTCGTCGTCGCTACCATCGTCTACACGATCATATCCGGCACCGTCAACGAACGCGTCGGCAGTGTCCACGGCGGCGTCAGCGCCATCGTCTTCATCGTTCCCGAGGTCGATCACCGGAGCCGGAGCGGAGATTCGGAACGGCGTAAACGTCGACTTGGTGTTCGGCGTCTTCGTTGCCGGCGATGACGTCGGGGATATTTCTGGGAATGTCGCGCTCAGCTTATCTCGAACGCCCGTGGACAATCCATCTTTGCCTTCGTCCGCGAACAAGGATTCGACGTGTGTTTTAATCGAATTCACCAAGGTTGACTCGCCATCCGCGTCGAGGTCGACGTCAGTCATATCCTTGCGCAACAAGAACACGACATCCACCCACGCCGTGGCGAGCTGTTCGTTCTTCGCAAACGATGCCGGTGGCCACGAGAGTAAGGATTCTAAAATCTTCAAAGGGTGCTGCCTGGTGAACGAACCTTGCGAAAAGTATTGGCGCTTCTTTGCCAAATCCCAAAACAAGTACAAGTAGAGCAATGCGTTGACCAAGTGTTCGTCATCGTCTGGTGCGACGCGATGCGGACCGTGCTTGACGATGACTTCGAACAAGCTCATGGATGATATCAACACTTTGCTCACGTGCGAGCTGAACGCACTGACGCGATCTTCGTCCTTTGGATTGATGGCGTCGATGAGGTTGCGCGCGCGAGACAGCGGAGTGTGCGCCGCGGCTAACAACTCGCTCACCTCTTCAGGTGTATCGCTCGGCATGCGTTTGATATCCTTCAACATACTGTGCGTCGCCGCAAGCACTGCACGCGGAATGACGTAATCGCCTTGAAACATTTTCCGGAAGCACTTGGGTAAATCCTTTTCATCGTAGTGTTTTTTCAACACCTCGCCCGCGCACGAGACGAGCGATTTACGCTGCGACATAGTACACAATACCGCCCCTTCCGTGCATTTGGCTTCGTCTTCAGAACGCGCGAGGGGCTTCTTCTCGGTAATTGTTAGTGGACACTCGAGTAAAGATGTAAAGAACCACTCGCCGCACTTGGATAAAATCCCGCGCAACGCGTTCGCGTCGTCTTGCTCACCATACGCAATTTCAACAAACGCGTCATACGCCTGGCGCGGTGGCTTGATAAAGTCATCTCTCGCGACAGGCGCGAGCAAGCCCATGGCGTACATCACCGCGCTGATGTAGTTTGGCGCCCAGTTCCCGACGTAGGTACGATTGATTTCAGACATTCGATCAAAACCGAGCGCGTACTTCCAAATCGCCGTGCTCACCTTCCAACGCTTCTCTGTGCGCACGGTGTTTAGAATTCTCAAATGCAGCTTCCCGAGCGCTGTGTCTGGATTAATGCGCTTATCTCGGCGCCATCGATCTTCGTCAAACGTGAGGAAATCGGGATCTGATAACGCCGACAACGCCACGGCGTCGGCGCAGATGATGTATCCAAATGTATTCACCAACGTCCGCGCGACAATCTCTCGCTTGAGATGCGCCGTGGGCGAGAGAGCCTCCGCCTGTCGAAGACTTTCAATCAAGTCGCGTCCAACGCGGTCGTACCAGTCCCCGATCGTTAAGACGGCGTCGTCGACGCCGATTTCAGAATATTGCTCGAGCACGGCGGTGCACGCCAAAAGCCGGCTCTCCCATTGCACTTCGGTGTCGTAAAACTTTGTGGAGTGCGGGATATCCTTCACCAAGCAATCCATGATGCGCGACGAGCTAATTGCATCGCCACGCGGAAGCAACAAGTACGCCGATTTCAACGCAACCAATGCGGTGATTTGATCTTGAGGTCTCTCTTTGCTCGCCATGCGCGCCGCAGCGGCGAGCGCGTCAATCGTTGTCGACGGTTTCACGCATGTAAAACGCCAAAACGCATTCGCGTGCTCTATCCCTCGTGGATATGACGCTAAAATCAAGTGTACCACATCGCACGCATTACTTGCAAGCTTGATCATATCCATATCCTCCGCCGTCGGCGGTTTCAAACGCGGATTCTTTGTCGACCGAACCAAAGCCTTCACCGCCAACTCAAACACAATCGGATGCTGCTCAACCACCGCCTGCGTGATCGCCGCGTCTGACATCCCGAGCGCAAACGCTAGACAAAACCACAGCCGAGATTCACTCGGAACGAAAGGTTCGACGACGTCTCCATCAAAGTCAACCTCTGGAACGATGGCGGCGTACGCGCGCCTCGCCCCACCGCCGTCGCTTTGACGCTCACGTTCACGCTGCGCATCCGCCAAACACTCCACCCAATACCCAAACACATCAAACAATGCGTTTGACGCATTTTCGTATCGCAGTGTGCGATATCTCGTCACCTTTCGCCCCTTGATGTCATCGCTCGCGAGCGTTTCTTGCAACAACTGTTTCGCCAGCCGCTTCACTCGAGCGTCGCCGCTCGCGAGCATCGCAAACGTCCCAGGATACGCCCCACACGGCTTCTCGCGAATCAAACGACACAAACCCTTATCGCTATTATCCATATCGTCGTCTGCGTCACCATTCGTCGTCGCCGTCGCGTTTGAACGCGTCCTTTGTTCCGCTTCGGCTTGAGCTTCGGCTTGGGCGCCGCTCGCAAACGCCTCAGCCGCGCCTTCAAATACCTTTGCCCCTCTCGCCGTCGCCGGTGCGAGCATCACTTCCAACAGCGCGCTCTTTGTCGCTAATTTCTTCGCATACGTCTGTGCAAAATCCTCATTCGCGCGCGATGCGGGCGCACAGAATGCGCTTTTGAGCCGCGCGAGATCAAACGCAGTCAACGCCCGCGCGCGCTCATCATCATCATCCACGCTCGCTGCCGCCGACCTCAAGTCCACGTACGCCTCTACGCACAGCACACACGTCGATAACGCATGCGTCGTGAGTTCGCGCGCGTCGAAGGAGACGTACGCGCCCGCGTCGTCGCGCGTCGCGCGCGTAGACCGTCTGCCTTTGCCTTGGCTGGCCAATCTGCTCACGTCATTCGCGAGCGCGGCGAACACGTCTGCGGCGATGGCGGCATTTTCGCAGTACGGATGCGAGCGGTGGATTTCGTTCAAGTGCACGAGCTCGGGCGCGGGCATGGCGCGCGCGGGCGCACGGGCGCACGAGCCGCGGTTTGACGATGTGCGATCGATGGGTGTCGCCTAACGGTGTCCAATGTCGCGCCTTGGCGACCCATCGCGGGCGCCGCGGCGCAAATGATGCGTCGCGAATGATACATCGCGAATGATGTGCGCGTTCTGGCGCGCGAGCGCGCGCGCGGCGACGATGGGCGACGCGTGCGCGGCGACATTAGAGCGTGAGACACAAGACGCAGACTGAGAGCGACGGCATACCGTGACACGCGCGGTGGTTGTTCGACGCACACGGACGCGCGAGAGGACGCGCGAGAGGACGCGCAGGTGTTGATTATTGTGCGCTGTGGTGACGGTGCCATTCGTCGTCGTCGTCGCACGCCAAGGGGCTAAGGATTGAAAAGCGCGTTCGCGTGCGCGAGGCTGACATGTCGTCACGTCGAACGTTAGTGATTCGACTGCGTCGCGCGAGCGATGTCGAACGTCTCGGTCGCGATCAATTCATCAATCGTGATGCCCTGTCGTGTTCTGCTGGCGAGTCGGGCGCGGATGCGGGGACGGGACCGATGCGTGAAGTGTACTGCGCTCGAATTCGAGACGCGGCGGCGTCCGCGGCGCTCGATGGCGCGCAAATCATCGTCGCTCGCGTCGATCATCGTCATTTCGATGATACATTCGATGCAAATGCATGCGTTGAGCACACGTATGGCGCGGTTGAGCACATGGCGGCGCGGTGCGGCGTCGAGGCGCGCGATATTTTGTATTCGGGACGACGAGACGACGCGATTGCCGCCGTCGCGCCTCTCGTATTCGCGCATCGGACGCGTAAATGCGCCACGGATCGCGACGTCGGCGACGTGGTGTCGCACACGCACGATACCGTCGTCGATGCTCTGCGCGTCGCGTGCGATGCACCGCGAAAATCGATGCGGTATTCGACGGATGTCCGCGCGGTCGGTCGAGGCGACGCCATCGAGAGCTCCTTTGAAAACGTCAACGTGACGACGATATTTCACACTCGAACGACGCACAAGCCCCGCCGTGCGACGACATGGCGCCGCTGGCTCCCTCGTGATCGTTCATGGCCGGAAACTCGACGTACGCCGACGTTGACGCTGAATGAACGCGTCGTGACGGTTGATACGCTCACCGTCGCCACCATGGTCCGTCATCGAGCCGACGACGTCGCGGCCGACCGCAAAGGCGCCGTTTCCGTTTCCGACGCCGACGCTCTCAACCCGTCGTGGGCGTGCGCACGCACGGGTTCAATCGCAGACTGCTTGACGCACACCGCGCTCGTGTGCACGGACGGACGCGCGACACGCGCCGCGTCTGGAGTACACGTCGGCGACGTCTCGCGCCTCCGCCGATGCCCGACGTTTACGTACGTCGAATGCGTCGACCGCGCCGCTCGCGCCGCCGCATTCATGCGCGACGTCCTCGACATTCGCCCAGGCGATGTCGTCGGTGTGCTGTCGTCCAACTCCATCGAAGTCTTTGTCATTCATTACGCGTGCGCGATGCTTCGATGCGTATTGTTGAATTTGAACACGCACTTGGTGCGGCGAGAGTCGGCGTACATTCTCGCCGACGCCGGATGTAAAGCCGTCTTTGCGCGCGCGGTGCCGCACGCGGACGTCCTGCGCGACGTCATGATGGGCGATGGTGAGCGACGCGATCGCAGCGACGTGCCTCGTGATCTCGTAGCGATCGTATGGATTTACGACGACGACGACGATGAGGTTGTCGACGGGACGAAGCGTTCGTCCCCGTACATTCGCGGCGTTCGCAATTTCGATTGGCACATCGACGTCATCGCCGACGATGATGATGACGTCGACCGCGCCATTCCGTTACTCACGCGCGCGATCGCCGCGCACACGGACGCGCATCTCTACTACACGAGCGGCACTACGGGCAATCCAAAAGGCGTACGCCTCTCGCACGCCGTCGTCCGCGCGCACGCCGACGCCACCGCCGTCGAAATGCGCATCGGCCTATCGGACACTTGGCTCCACGCTGCCCCGATGTTCCATCTCGTCGATGCTTTTGCCATTTATTGCGTCACGCATCTCGGCGGTCGACACGTGTTTCTTCAGCACTTTGAGCCCGCGAGAGCGCTTCGATGCGTCGCCGCCGAACGCGTGACGTGCTGCAATTTCGCCTCATCTATGGTGGCTATCATGTCTCACAACCCCGCGTGTGCGGCGTGCGACCTCTCGTCCCTACGCGTAGTGTCATGCGGTGGCAGTCCATTGCCGCCGACATCCGTCAGGCGCGCCATCGCGCTGTTTGGATGCGAATTTTTTATTTCTTACGGCATGACAGAGTGCTGCGGGAAAATTTCAATGAGCGTGCTCTCGTCGGCGTTTCTTCAATCGTCAACGCCTCGCGAGCAGCTCGATGCGATATGCACCAGCGGACGACCATTCGCACTGATGCGCGTGAAAGTCGTCGACGACGCACGCGACGGCGGGGCGCTCGTGCCGTGCGATGGGCGATCCGTTGGCGACGTGTACGTAAAAGGATTGACTGTCTTTGCCGAATATTGGCGGAATCCCGACGCCACGCGACGCGCGTTTGATCAAGACGGCTGGTTCGCCACGGGTGATCTCGCGTACGTCCGTCCCGATGGCGCGTTGGTGATTGTTGATCGTAAGAAGGATATGATTTTGAGCGGTGGGGAGAATGTGTATTGCGTGGAGGTGGAACGGGTGTTGTGCGAATGTCCCGCGGTGGCTCGAGCGGCGGCGTTTGGAGTGCCACATTCGGTGATGGGTGAAGTCGTGCACGCCATGGTGACGCTCACGCGCGAGAGCGAGAACGAGAGCGAGGATGAGGTGATGCGAATGCTCGATGCGCATTGCTTGAAGCATTTATCGCAATTTAAGTGCCCGAGCGCGTTTCACATCGTGGACGCGTTGCCGATGAACGCCAGCGGTAAGGTGCTTAAAACGGCGTTGAGGGAAATGGTAGCCAACGCGTCTCGCGGGCGTCGCTCGGGCGAAGGCGTAATGCGTCGGCAGTTTTCACGCGCGGTGCTCGCGGTGGATGCGAATGTGAACGCCAACGCCAAGAAGTCAACGTCGATGATTGACGCGTACGAAGTCACGCTCGAAACGCTCGCGGGAGACGACGACGGAGGTCATCACGCATCGCTATCGTCAGACGAGTCGTCGATATGTTTGCGCGGGCAAACGTGGCACATCCTAGGCGCGCATCCTCGCGTTGAATACTGCTTGCGAGCGCTCGATGCCGATGTGCGCGTGCGATGCGCGGATGATTTCGACGCCGTCAAGGAACGCGGCGCTCTGGATTGGCTCTTCATCCTTGAGCGCTACGCCTCGGCGCTTGCCGACGTACGATCTGGCGATACCATCGTGCTCGCCGAGTGTTTACGATGTTTCTCGACGACGGCAAGCGATGCATCAGCGCAGGTGGCGGCATCGACGGCGCTCGCGTCTGGATTACTTCTCGCGCTCGCCCAAGCGCTCGTCGCTCACATTTCAGCGACTCGCGCGAGAGACATCCGCGTCGTTGTCTTAACATCCAACGCATTCGTGTCTTGCGACACCGAGTGCACGGACGATGGGCACATCGCACACAGCGCCGTTATGGCGATGTTGCGCGTGCTTCGGCGCGAACACGGAGATGAGGTGTCATTTTATTGCTTGGACGCGCCGCACGATTTTGACCATTTGGCGTCGAGCGCATTGCGTTCGGCTTTACGGCGCATGCTCCGCGGTCACCACCGCAGCGGTCATCGTGACGACGACGACGATGATGATGATGATGGATATGAAGAGCGCGAACTTGTTCTCCGTGACGCCGTCGTCGCCGCTCCGCGACTCCGCGCGCGCGCGTCCCCAATGCCGACCCCGGCTCCCAACGCCCTCCGCTCGATGTCCGGCGCGCGTCCACCGCGCGATGCTAATAGTGGTCGTGCATCGTCGTGCGTCATCATTGGTGGACTCGGTGCGCTCGGTGTGTTGCATTTCGAATTTCTATCCGCGCGACTGGGCGTCGAGCGCTTTGTATTGGTCGGCCGCAGCGTCCGCGACGCCGCGCTTCAATCCGTAACCAACGCGATGCTTTCGTCGCCTGAAGGCGATGACGATGACGTTGAAATTAAACATCGCTCTGGATACGCGTTTGACGTCGATGTCGTCGCCGCAGATTGCGCGGACGAACGGCAATCCCGCGCGGTGTTTGCGCTCGCCCATCCCGTGGCGCTCGTCTTACATCTCGGCGGCGTTTTACACGAACGCGCCGCCATCGACATGACGCGCACCGCATTCATCGCCGGAACAGAGGCAAAAATCTCTGGTTCGTTACACGCGGCGTGCGATGCGGCATCAGATGTGTTCATGTGCTCGTCTTCAATATTTGGCGTGCTCGGGCAATCCCGCTTGGCGTCGTACGCGGCGTCAAATGCCTTTCAGGATGCGTTGTGCGCCATGAGCGATCGCGCGGCGCATCGCCGGCGCGGCTCGGGCGCAAAACGATTCATCGCCGTGGCATTTGGTACCTGGGCGGAGGTTGGCATGGCGCACGAGAGCGGCGAGGGGTTTGAAAGATACTGGCGGTCGGTTGGCATGGGATTCGTGGCGCCGAGCGCGGCGCTGGAATTCATCGGCGCCGCGCTCGCAAACGACGCCGGTTCGTCGTCAGCGGCGTGTGTTGGATGCTTCTCGCCTGGCATAGATTGGGGCACGTACGAGCGCGCCGTCAACGACGCGTCGGCATTTTTAAAACATGTGACGCCAAAGCGGCGAAGACTTCGTGACGGTTCAAGTTCTCCTTCGTTGTCGTCGTCTTCGTCTGAACCGCGCCGCTCTGTGGCTTTACCAGAGGACGTGATCTCTCGCGTGCGTCGGTGCGTGTGCGATGCGTTACGTTGCGATGACGACGACGCCTTCGTGGACGATGACGCGCCGTTATCGTCGATGGGATTGACATCCGCGCGCGTGGTGGCGCTCGGCGAGGCGTTGTCGCGCGAATTTCAGGACGCGAGGGCGCGTTTGAGCGCGACAGTGGCGTTTGATTATCCAACGATTCGCGAGTTGGCGGGGTTTATTATGAGTTATTCGGGTGATGCTCGCAGTGGTGCATCGGTACGGACGACGACGAATGCGGTCGAGGATGTCGTGCGGATGACGATTCGAGACGTCCTCGGCGTCGACGCCGCCGAGCGGCTCGACGTCGATACCCCGCTCATGGCGCTCGGATTAACATCCGCGCGCGCGATTCAGTGGACGGCAAAACTCTCCGCTGCGTTGTGCGATGTCGTAGATGTCGACGTGCCGGCGACGTTGGCGTTTGATTACCCGACGACGAGAGACGTGGTGAAATTTTTAACCCGCGCAGAGTCTTTGGCGTCCTCGGCGCCCGCGCTCGTGAACTCGTCGTCGTCCTCGTCCGACGCGGTGGTGTGTTCATCCGCGGCGGCGACGGCATCTGTCATCGTCGTCATCGTTGCATCCAGTGCTGGTTACGCGTGCGCGCCGAGCGCCGACGCCATCGCCGTCGTCCCACTCGCCGACCGATGGGACGCCGACGCCGACGCTCTGCGATGTCGGCGCCGAATACCACCTTTCGGCGCCTTTATCGCCGACGCCGCGCTGCTCGACGCCCACGCGTGTGGCATCGTCGATACTGAAGCGCGCGTCATTGATCCGCAGCAACGCGTGATTCTTCGCGCGGCAACGCCGCTGATGATGATGGAACCAGATGGTCGACGAGGGTGTTCGGTGCACGTCGGCGTGTCGCAAATTGAATACCAAACGTTAACGCCGCGCGACGCGTGTTCGCCGTACTACGCCACGTCAGCACATCTCAGTGTCGTTGCTGGACGAGTGTCGTATACGTTCGCGCTCACTGGACGCGCAGAGGCGATCGATACCGCGTGTTCGTCGTCGCTCGTCGCCGCCCGAAACGCGAGCCGAGGCGCGGATATCAACAGTCACACTGAGTTCCACGCGCACGCGCTCGCCGGCGGCGTAAATTTAATGTTTGACGTGGCGTGGACGATCGCGTGTGACGCAGCGAACATGCTTGCGAGCGACGGGAGGTGCAAAACGTTCGACGCTGAAGCGGATGGGTATGTGCGCGCTGAGTTTTACGCCCTCGTAAAATTAACGCTCGCCGTCGGCGACGCGCGCAGCGGCACCCGCACCGAAACTGGCGTCGTTGAACTCGCACACGTCGCCGTAAATCAAGACGGTCGTTCAAGTTCATTGACTGCGCCGAATGGTCCGTCGCAAACGCGTGTGATTCGAGAGGCGTACGCGGGACCGCGAATACCCGTCGAGTCGGTGTGTCTCCACGGCACCGGGACGCCGCTTGGCGATCCCATCGAGCTCGGCGCGCTTCGTTCAGCCGCAGCCGAGGCGGCTACCGATGACGAACGTTGGACCACCGTCATGCGCGTGTGCGCGGTGAAATCATCGATCGGGCACAGCGAACCCGCGAGCGGCGTCGCCGGGATGTTGTGCGCCGTCGAAAGCCTCAGCCATAAGACGATACACGCGATGATTCACGTCCGCGCGCTCAACGCGCATCTCAACGCCGCCGCGTCTTCGGTGGTGCATGCAACAGTCGTGCCGAGAATCGTCGCGGGTTTCATCGGCGCGTCGTCGGCGTCGGCGTCGGCGTTCGCGTTTCAAGGCACAAACGCGCACGGATTGGCTCGCTCGCGTTCGTCTTCGTCTTCGGTCGTGGGTCGTACTGCAAAGCCGCACGGTGCGTCGTCGTTTTGGTTGGATGAACGCGCACACTGGCTCGCTCGGCGTAATCATGCGTGGATACGACGCGCGGATGTCGCGTATGGACGAATTCTCTACGTTGCTCGAGCGGCTCGCGGATGTCAAAGGCGCGACGCCGGCGGGACGCGCACCGCATCGCTGCATCATCACGTCATCCACGGCCGAGCCATCGCGCCTGCGACAGCGTTGATTGAATTGTTTCTCGAATCTGCGATGGATGGGTCGCGAAGCGTGGGATCCGACGTGGTCATTCCGCACCCGCTACGACTGAGCGCCGAAGACGACGCCAAAGACGCCGAAGACGTCGTGATTCATGTATTGGTGCGCAAACACGACGGTCGCGCATCCGTCACCACAGGACCGTTGTGTCGGCCTCATACGCATTTATTTGGCCGCATCGTCGTCGTACACGTCGTTGATTCGCGGGTTCGCAGCTCGTCATTCGCATTCGCGCGCGACGTCAAAGTTGGAATTCGACGACGTCAAAAACACGCACTCTCGGCAAAAATCGCGCGCCGCGCGCCGCGTGACTGCGGGCTCCACGTCGACGTCTATGCGCTCGATGCCGCAATTCACCTCGCCGAAGGCGTGTTACAACATCGGCGACGACGCGACGATGACGATTGGTGTCCCGCGGCGCGCGTGCCCGCCGCGCTCGCCGCCGTGCGTCCCGCGCCTCGGACATCATCGTCGTCGTCATCAGCGGCGGCGGCGAGTTCCTCACGTGCGTCGTGCGCGTGTCCGCGCGGTATCGCGCTCGATGCGCGCGTCGTGCACGAGCATTGGATGCCAGACGTCGCCACGCTTGATGGATTAGACATTAGGCCACCGCGAAGAATGACGTCTTCGACAAAGACAAAGACAAAGACAAAAGCAAAGACGACGAAGACGACAAAGACAACCATGTACGTCACGAGAGCACGCACCACCGATATGACACCGTCTCGTATTTTCTCGCATGGAAACATCGCGCGCGGCGTTCGCGCGCCGATGACACATGTGAGCGCCGCGCGAGCCACGGCTTCGCTGACGCAGCGTTTCGCCGCCGAACGACGCGTCGTCAATCGCATCGCCGTGCGCACAACGACGCGAACAGCCGGTGGTAATGTAATGTGCGGTGCGATGCGTTCGGCAGCACATGAAATCACGTGTGCGATATCGTGTGTCGACGTGCACGCATCGCAGGTGAACGCACCGACGGATGTAGACGACGGGGACGTATGGACGACGCCGACTGAGGCGTACGGCGCGCGATCCATTCGAATGCTCGACGCGGCATGTGTGCGTCGCGACGGCGGCGGCGCGCGCAGCGCTCGACATGAACTACGTTGGCGCGACTGCACGATTCGCGCGCGCGAATCGCGACGACGAGTGATGATATTCGGTGGATTGGGCGCGCTCGGCCGCCGCTGCGCTCAAAGCGTCTTTTCGCCCGCGGCGTCAGACGTGCGTCTCATCGGACGTTCGGGAAGATCGCGCGCGCGCATATGCGCCGCATCAATCAACAATGCGATGATGACTGCGGTTCGCGCCGACTACGTGATGCGTGAGGAAGGACGATATACGATGCCATCGTGCGACGTCGCGCTCTACGCCGGCGGCGTCCTCGCCGACGCGGGAACGCCAAACGTCACGTACGGCAATCTCATGACCGTCTGCGCGCCAAAAACTCACATTTCGGACGCAATAACGATGGCTCGAGCACCTAGTATGCATGTGTTCTTTAGCTCGGTCACCGCATTGCTCGGGAACGCCGGACAGACGGCGTACGGGGCGGCGAACGCGCATTTGGACGCGCGCGCTTTGGCCACGTCTCGCGCGGGCGTGGACTGCGCGAGCGCGCAATGGGGCGCCTGGGGCGGTGGCCAAGGCATGGCGGCGCACGTCGAGGCGCGCATGAAAACGATTGGTATCGGTGTGCTCGACCCGGTCGTTGGCGTCGCGGCTTTGAGGCGGATCGTGAGCGGCGTCTGGGTGAGTACGAGGATTATGAGCGTGAGCGCCTTTGATTGGCAGCGGTACGCGAACCGGCATGCAAGTGTTTTCGCCGCGTCAGCGTTTTTGAAGCACGTCGTCGTGCGTGATTCCGTCGATAAACATTCGCGCAGTGCGAGTAGTGACGCCGAAGACGATCGCGCACGCGTCTCGGGTGCGCCAAAAGTCGGAGCTTTCAGAGACGACGCGCGGGACGTCATCCGCGACGCCGTCGTCCGCGCGCTCGGCCATCCGCCGACGAGCGACGACGCACCATTTTTCGAGCTCGGCATGGATTCACTCGGCGCCGTGGAGTTTACTACTGCGCTTGAGCAGGCTTTGGGCGACGTGGCGTGTCCGGCGACGTTGGTGTTTGATTATCCGACGCCCAAGGCGCTCGAGCGGTTCATCGTCGCCGCTCGAAGAGGAGAAGGAGACAGAGAAACACGACGCGCCACAGCGACGGTGACCGCGCCCGTGACCACAACGGTGACTGCGAATGAGAGCAATCTGAACCCTGCGTTCACCATCGTCGTCGCGGCGACGCGTAAGGACGTTCCGGGGCGCCACCGCGGGGACGATGGCGTGACCCGCGTCGACGAGCGATGGTCCCCGGGCACCCTCGCAACGCCCATGTTTAGCGGCTTTGTCCTCAATGCCGACATTTGGCGCGCATTTGACGCCGTGGCGTTCGGTATGCAGCGCGCCGAGGTCGTCGTGATGGATCCGCAGCAAAGACTCGTGCTCACGCACGCCGTAGACCTCGCCGTCTCGACTACGTCATCGGCTGATCATGGACGGCGTCGTCAGTCGATTGACGACGCAGCTCTACGCGCTCACAAAAACGCAATTATCGTTGCGGACGACATAGGTGTCTTCGTCGGCGCCGCGACGTGCGATTACCGACGTCTCGTCATCGACTACGGATACGCACAAAGTCCATTCATATCCACTGGCGCGGCGTTCGTCAGCGTCATTCCCGGGCGCGTGTCGTTCGCGCTCGGATTCTCAGGCCCATCTGTGGCGATAGACACCGCTTGTTCGAGTGGACTCACCGCGCTCCATGTTGCCTCTGCGTCATCGTCGTCGGGTTCCATCGTCGCCGGCGTCAACGCGCTGTTTGACTGCGCCACGAGTGCGATGTTTGCCCGCGCCGGCATGCTCGCGAGCGACGGGCGATGTAAAACGTTCGATGCGTCGGCCGATGGGTACGCACGCGCCGAAGCTGGAACCACGCTGGCGTTACGGCGTCAACAGGCGACGTCAGCGTCGGCGTCAGTCATCATCGTCGGCGCGTGCGCAGTGAACCAAGACGGTCGAAGCTCATCGCTCACCGCCCCGAATGGCCCATCGCAAACGTCGTGTATACGAGCGGCGATGCGCGCGACATTGGCGGCATCATCGAATAATGCAAACGCGGCGCGGCGCGGATGCGAGGCGCACGGTACTGGAACACCGCTCGGGGACCCAATTGAAATCGCCGCCGCGCTCGCCACATTTGACGCGAGCATCGACGTCGAAGCCGCAAACGCATGCCCCACACTCGCGACGAAAACCACCACGGTCATCATCGGCGCGACGAAAGCATCTGTAGCACACGCAGAGTCGCCGTCGGGGTTGATTTCGCTCGTCGATGCGTGCGAAACGTTGATGACGCGTGTTCGAGTGGGAACGCCGCACACGCGAGCGCTCAATCCGTACGTGACGCGCGCGTTTGACGCCGCCGCTCCGACAACAGCCGTGCCCGTCGTGCCTCGCACGCGCATCGCCGCGACGCGTGATATATACGGAGTGTCGGCGTTTGCGTTTCAGGGCACGAATGCGCACGGTGTGGTGTTCGGTTCGGGGCGAGGACACGGAGGCGTCGCGAGGACGCGAACAGACACATGGGACGCCAGGGACACGTGGTGCTGCTCGCCGCCATGCTCGGCGTCACATGGCTCGCCTCGCATTCCACTTGCCGCCGATCGCGTGATATTTGTAGTTCGCGCACAGTACGATGCGTGTGGCGATCATTGCGTGCGCGAGCGTGCGATATTCCCCGCTGCTGGGACGATGGAGCTCGCTAGCGGCGCTTTGACATCCGCCCGCGACCGCGGCGTCGAGCGATGCGTCTTCATCGCCATTTTACCCGTGAACGAAGCATTTACAATGGTGTGCCACCTCGTCACGTCTGGCATCGATGTCGCGCGTCTCGATGGGTCGCGCGCCGCACGGGCGCAGACATTGCGCGCGACGCCGCGCGTCGAGTCTCGACGACGAGCGCTCGGAGCGATGTCATCCGCGTCTGCGCCTACGGTTCACATGACCGTCGTCGTTCGCGCCGTCATCGCTCGCGCTCGCGGCGATTCGCGCGCCGGGGAAATTGACGCCGCGTTTCACGCCATCGCCGCCACTTGGCGCGTGAATGACGGCGCGAAAACGTTACGCATCCCGGCGACGACTGAGGCGTTTCGGCTCGACGCGGCGCAGACATTTGGTGGCCACGCGTCTGACATCCATCGCGCGTTATCGATGAGCTCTCACGTCTCTCGCGACATGTATACGCGGCAACTGCGCACGAAATGCATCGAGCGTCGTGTGCGCGGTGCGTCAGTGCGCACGTGTGCGTACGTGTGTCGACGCCGTCGAGTAGCTGCGGGCAGAGCGCCGATGGTTCGAGCGAGCCAAGGCGCGCGAACGCCAAACGCGAGGCGCGTTCTCTCAGCACTCCACGCGCCGTGGACGTTTTCGCGCGCAAGGGTGACAGAAGATGGCGTGTCTTATGGTATTTACGCCGCGATGCGATCGGTGGCGCTGGAAACGGCGACGATGAGTCGGGTGGAGCTCGACGGAGCCGAAACGAGTCGCGCGAGCGTTGAACAGCTTTGCGCGGCAAAGGCGACGCGCTCGCATCGTCATCGTCGCCTCGGCGCGACGCTCTCACTGACAAGGGATGTGAATGTGGTTCGATATTGTGAGTGCATGGTGATTATGGGTGGTACGGGCGCGCTTGGGTCGTGCTTTGCGCGCGATTTCATGCCCGCGCGATTCTCAGTCGTCCTCGCCTCGTCCCGCCGCGGCCGAGCGCGTATACTCCCATGGACCTCGTGCGGCGAAAGACTGCTGTGTATTCACACGGGAGTGGTGCAAGCATTGCTAACAACGAAGTTTTCACGCGATGCATCGACGGTTGTACACGCCGCGGGAATATTGGCAGACGCGGCGTGGAGAACCATAGCGGCGAGAGCCGCATTTGCGAGCGTGAGCGCCAAATGTGGCACATTTTCGCAGCGCGCCGATGACGACAGTCGTCACGCCATAGCGCATGTCGCTGTGTTTACATCAATTGCGTCGTGCATCGGTTCGTTGGGCCAAGCAGTGTACGCGGCGGCGAACGAAATTCTCGACGCGCGATGCGAGGCTGGAGCTCGACGGGGCGAGCCAACGCGCGCGGCGCAATTCGGACCGTGGGCGACGTCGTCGCGCGGTATGGCGACGGGCGAGACGCAATCACGACTAGCGTCACTAGGCATGCCGTCTATGGTGCCTGCGGACGCGATGGCGATGTTTGCGCGCACATCTATGTATGAGACGTCTTTGACGACGACGTGCATCGCTCGCGTGGATTGGAACGCGTACGTGCGCAACTCAGGTCGCACGCGCGATGCGGCGCTGTTTGAACATCTCATTAATTTCAGTGACGATGAAATACACGTCGACAAGACGTCCCCAAAACCGAAGCCGGCGTTTCAGCAGCCGAATTGCGCATCAAAGCAGCCGACGGCGACGTCGATGGATGACATTCTACGCAACGTGTGCGGTATCATCGAACGTACCGTCGGTGCCGCATCGATACCGGCGGCGAAAATCAACCCGAACGCACCACTCATGGATGTTGGTGTGGATTCTGTGTCGTCTACGGAACTCGCGAACGCGATATCGCAAGCGTTTCACGTGTCGCTGCCCTCGACGGCGATTTTTGACTACCCAACCGCTCGGGCGCTCTCGACGCGCGTATTCAATGAAACCCGCGTGCAATCCGCATCAATGATAGCGAAAGATCCACCACTAGTCAGTGGTATGACACCGATGACGCCGCACGCGCCGCCAGCGACGACAGTGATATGCATCCACGCGCGGTGCTCTACGGAATCCATCGACGCCGACGCCGTTCGGCCCATCTCTCGCAAACGTTGGGACATCGACATCATGCGTCAATCAAACCACGCCAACGTTCCAGCGACGTTCATGACTCACATGTCCAACATCGATGTCTTCGACGCCGGTGTGTTTGGCGTACACCGCGATGAAGCCGCGCGGTGCGATGTCCAACAGCGATTACTCTTGCGCGCGGCGCTCGACGTCTTCGGTGGCTCTGGAGAAATCTCAAAATCGTCATCGTCGTCGTTGACGGGCGTATACGTCGGTATTGCGAGTCGCGATTATGCCGAACTTGCCGCGCGCGCATCGTTGGCACCATCTGCGTACGATGCGACGAGTCATTTCATATCTGTTGCGCCCGGCCGAGTGTGCTTTACGTTTGATTTCGCCGGCGCCGCCATCGCCATAGACACAGCATGTTCCTCTGCACTCGTCGCCGCGCACCACGCGCGCGTGGATATGGTTGTTAAAAACAGTATTCTAGGTGACGTGCTCGTGTGCGGGGTGAATGTGATTCTCTGTCCGCGCGTGACGGAGCAATTCCATCGGGCGAGGATGCTGAGCCCAGAGGGACGATGTAAGACACTCGACGTCGCCGCGGATGGATACGTGCGCGCTGAAGCGAATCGAGCCGTGCGTCTGTGTGCGCGTAAAGACGGTGATGATGACGACGACGCAAACGACCACGTTGGCTTTGAACGCCGGTCGATGTGGTTATCGCTGACGGTGCGCGGGACAGCCGTCGGGCAAGACGGACGAAGCTCGGCGCTCACCGCCCCAAACGGTCCGGCGCAATCGAACGTTATCGCCGCCGCCATGCGCGGTCACGCAGGCGATAACGCTAATTTACATGATTTGTTGTTATCGTTGCATTTGCACGGCACGGGCACGCCGCTGGGTGATCCAATTGAAGTCAACGCGCTGCCCGCCGACGACTCCCCGACGAGGCTCGAAGCGTCAAAGAGCTTCATCGGGCACGCCGAACCTGCGTCGGGGATTGTGTCCATCACCGCTGTCATCGCGCACAACGCACATTTCATCAGCGTTGGCGTGCGCGGATTGGCAACGGTGAATCCGTACGTTGCCGTCGTCGTCGTCGCGCAGACACATTCGATGGCTCTGGGTGGCGGGACGTCGGTTGGACGACATCGCGCGGGTACATACTTTTCACGCGCCGGCACGAGCGCATTCGCATTTCAAGGCACGAATGCGCACGTGAGTCTAATTTTGTCGCCGTCAGTTGCGCGTGTCGGGCGAATCACCACAGCGCAGTCGCACTGCGCGACGATGGACGCTCGGCGCGCGTGGTGCGTACCATCCGTGCGCGCGGCGCCGTTCATCGCTGTCGCCATCGCGCGACCGCGCAATATCACCTCACCACCCTGCACGTTGACGTTCACGGCACACGCCATGGCGTGCGTCAGCGCCAAAGACCACACCGTGCGCGCGCGCGCACTATTTCCAGGCGCAGGAATGCTTCGAGCCGCTGTCGCCGCCGGACGCCTCGTCCTCGACGACGCTCCGCTCGCTGCCACATCGTGCGCCATTCCAACGTCTCTGCACATTTCCGCGAAACTTTCATTTCACGTGACATTGAATGCTCGTTCGGGGGCGCTGGCGATGCGCGGCGGCGCGACGATGACGATGACGTGCTTTCTTTCGCCAGTGACCGTTCACGTTCCTCAACCGACGTCGCGCGGCGGGTTCGCCTTTGCAAATCGTCGCGCGACTAGCCACCAAAATCGTGCGGCAACGATCACGCGCCCTCGCGCAAACGCCGATGACATCACATCTTACATCGCCGCCGTGGATGGCACGATGCAGCTCGCGGCGGCGACGACGTCGAGGAGAAACCTGACGCTTCGCGTCCCAGTGGGCTGCGCCGCGTACGTCGACGGCGGTTTCACCACCCGCGTCTCCTCCGCGGCGTGCATCGCACCAACGACGTCACCAGCGACGACACAACATCATCTCAACTCGCGAGCATGCATCGTCGATTTATGCGCCAAAGCATTCGGATCGATGATGACGACGATTGACGCAGAATCCGGTCGCCGCCCGCCCGCCCGCGCGTACGCAGCGACTGTCGCGGCGACGCCCTCGCGGCGACCAGCGTGTCCATCGCTCGCGACAACACCCCGCGATGCGACACGAACGACGACATCCATCATCGCGTCGTTTCAATGCGCTAAACCTCTGCGATGGTTTTCGACGCGCGGCGCGACGTACGCGGATGGACTATTCAAGTCGCTCGAGCTCGAGGACTCGGCTGAGAAACATCCGTCGGTTGAATTCAACGACGGCGACGTGGTCGAATTACGCGCGCATGCCGCCGTGCGACGCACCGACGTTCGACGACGTCGTTCTCGAATGCAACCACCGGCACGGGCCAAGGTGCGTGTGCTCGTCGTCGGTGGATTTGGAGGCGTCGGCGCGCTCGCGGCTCAAATGTCGCGTCCCGAATGTCGTCTCGCGCTCGTCTCCAGAACCGCACGTGCGACGTGGTTCCACGACGACGGTGACGATGTGACGTGCGCAATGGCATGTGATGCCGCGGCGCGCACGGACGCCCTGGCGGATGCGGACGTGGTACTCTACGCCGGTGGAGCGTTAGCCGACGGAGCGCTCGCGAGACATTCCGCTCGACGCGTCCGCGTCGTCTTCGCCCCAAAATCCATCGCCGTCGCGATGCGCAGCGACGAGCGCGCGGCGACGCCAACGCGCATCATCACATGTTCATCCATCGCCAGCGCGTTCGGCGCGGCTGGGCAGGGGAATTATGCCGCGGCGAATGGTGCCATGGACGTCGACGTCGCGAGGCGCAGAAACGCCGGCGCGGATGCGCGCTCGGTCCAATTCGGACCCTGGGCCGACGTCGGCATGGCGACGCGGCACGCGCACACGTTCAGAAGATTACAACACATGGGTATCTGGGCGCTGCGCGCGCGCGAGGGCGTGGCGGCGCTATGGCGCGTCACGTGTCGCGCGAATATCATCGCTGCGGCGCTCGACGTCCACGCGTTGGCTCGCGGCTTCGCGGGATTTAGAACATTCTTTCCCTCGGCGCACACGCGTCGTCACGTCGAGCCGAAACACGACGCGTCGAATGCGTTGCCCTCGACAGTGCTCGATGAGCGCGCGATTCGCGCCATCATCTCGACGTGCGTCACTCAGGCACTCGGAACGACGCTCGGCGTCGACGACCCGTTGATGCAGCACGGATTGGACAGTTTGTCCGCCGTCGACTTGCGTGGCGCCGTGTGCACCGCTCTGGCGCGTTCCGACGCGCCGAGCACGATATTTTTCGACTACCCCACCATCGCGAGCGCCGCCAAGGCGCTGGCCGCGACGTCGTCGTCTTCGTCGACGACGACGACATCCAAAGTCAAAGTCAACGCCGTCGCGAGACGTCCCGAGCCAACCGAACCGCGCGTCTCCGCCGCGGCGTCCGGATGCGCCCACGACGCCACCCCCACCGCCGATGCCGTCATCATGAAAACCCCACTCGCACGGCGATTCGTCGACGCGCACAACGATCCAATCAACGCGTTCGGCGCGTACGCACCGACGCATGTGATTCAACGCGTCGACGCGAGTCCATTCGAGCCGACGACGTCGGTTGAAATGCGCGCGTGCGATCCGCGACAGCGCCTGCTCATCCGCGCCGTCGTCGTCTGTCGCGCCATCGCACCGATGGATGACACGCATGATATTGGGTCGTATATTGGTGCTTCGGGGAAAGACTATGGAAATCTTATACGAATCGTCGGCGCGCCCGTGGACGCGTACGTGGGCGTCGGCGCTGAGGCGAGCTGCTGCGCGGGCAGAATTGCATTTATATTCGCCTTGCGCGGCCAGGCGCTCGTGATCGACACCGCGTGCTCGTCATCGCTCTGCGCCATGGCGCTCGCGAACGAAGCCATGCGCGGTGCTGGAAGAATCGCCGGCGCGTGCGTGGGCGGGGCATCGATTATGTGCGCGCCCGACACGCATTCGGCGCTCGCGAGCGCCGGCATGTTGAGCCCGAATGGACGTTCAAAGACATTCGACGCCACCGCCGATGGCTATGGGCGCGCCGAAGCCGTGGACGTGATTACTTTTGATGCGCGTGGCGATCACGGACGATGCCCTCAGGGCGTGGTTGTGGCGTCGGGGCGGATGAATCAAGACGGCCGAAGCGCGTCGCTCACGGCGCCGAGCGGAGCGGCGCAGCGGGACGTCATCCAATCCGCGTTGATCTTCGCCGACGCGTCATACGCGACGGCGGTCATGGTGCTGTACACGCACGGTACGGGAACTGCGCTCGGGGACCCGATCGAAATGAACGCCGCGACGGCGGCGTACGGCGACGTGTGTCGCGCGCTCGAGCCGCGGGCGTTGAAATCCTGGCGCGGCCACGCCGAACCCGCGAGCGGGACCGCCGCGCTCGCCCGCATCATCCATGCCCTCACCCGCGACGCGCGCGCAAATGAAGGCGTGTGTCATTTACGTCGCGTGAATGCGCACGTGGGCGAGGTGTTTGCGACGGCGCGCGTGGTGGATGTTGGATTGGCGCGACAGACGCGAATGAGCGCCGGATGGATGTCGACGTCGGCGGCGAGCGCGTTTGCGTTTCAAGGTTCAAATGCGCACGTCATTCTGCGTACGACGAATGCGTGCGTGAATGACGTGCGCGTGGTCGCACATGCAGCGTGTGTGGTTGAAGATAGACGCACGTATTGGCCGCACCACGGCGGAGAGTCGATGATGATGCGCGTAGACGCGCGTTTGGACTCTGCGGCGTTGAGGTTTACGTCTCATTCGTCATCGTCGATGTTCGAATGCATCGTCGCAGTTGCCGAAAGAGCGTTCGATGCTAATGGTCGTATCATTCGTGCCTTCGTCGCGACGACGACGACGTCGACGTGGCACATGGAGATGAAAACAGTCAGCGCCGTGGCGTATTCGAGTCGCGGAGCCATTCGAGCCGAATCGTGTCGCGCGTACGCGGAACGTTTCATATCTTCGTCAGCACGCACGGCGGCGGCGCGCTGGTGGGCGTGGACTGTCTCGCGAGACATCACGCGCATCGCGCGCGCGGAATCTGGCGCGCCGTGGTGTCAACGCGTGCGAAGCGTCGACGTCGCGCGCGCGACGACTGACCAACCAACCGCGGCGTCGGTTGGCGTCGAACGGGGAACCGAATCGTCATCGCATTGGATCGATGTTCGCGACGGCACGGTGGTGTTCAGCGCGCGCGGTGTCGTTCGCGACGACGACGAGTGTTGCGATGACGTGCGGCGGCGGCGACGAGTTTGTAACGCGTCGATGACGCGTCGCGTAACGTACGACGTACTGGATGAAAGCGCGACGCCTCGCGAATGTCGCCTCGTCGGCGCCGCCTTGAGCGCCGCGCAACTCTACCAAGACGCGGTACGAACGGCAACGACGACGACATATGATGCGTTGAATGCTATATTCGCGTGTGCGCGAGCGGAACGTGGCGAAGAAGCGACGACGACGCACGGAACCGTGCGCGACTCGGCGCTCGTGCCACCGCGCGCGCGACACCCGCATCCTACGCGCGGCGGTGTGCAGATTTTAGGCGGCACGGGTGGTCTCGGTGTCGCCATTGCGCGCGTGTTGCTTGCATCCGATTGCGACGTGCGTCTCGTCGCCCGTCGCGGCCGCTGTGGGTCGTCGCCGTTACTACATGACGGTTCGTATTCTCCCTCTCCGCGTCGCGTCGTCACCGCATCGAGCGCCGACGCATCTTCCCGAGCCGACGTCAACGCCACCGACCTCCTCGCGAGTCGCCAGCACTTCCGCGTCGTCCTCCACGCCAGTGGCGTTCTCCGTGACGCCGCAGTACGCAACCAAACGCACGACGCGTTACGTCGCGTCTACGCTCCGAAACTCACGCTCTCGCGCGTCGTCCTTCGACAGAGCGACGCCGCTCCGCCCGCATCTCGCGTCTTCTTCTCCAGCATCGCCGCCTCCGTGCTCGCTCCGGGACAGGCAAATTACGCCGCCGCCAACGCCGCGCTCGATGCGTACGCGCTCGATGCGTACGCGAGTGGATTAGACGTGCGCTCCATACGTTGGGGCGCGTTTGACTACGCCCGAGGCATGGCGAGCGCAAGCGGGACGACCGAAGCGCGGCTCGAGCGCGTCGGTTTGCGCGCGCTTCCATTCGACATTGGCGCGCACATCTTAATGCGCGTCATCTCGCACGCGAACGACGGTGCGCGGCATCCGTGCGTCGTGGTGTCGCCGATGATTGAACGACGACGCGACGCCGAGCCGACGACACGCGGAACGCCGGTGTCCAATCCACACGTCGTCATCGCCACCGCGCTCGATGTCGTGCGGGACATCGCGCAATCACTCGTGGGTAAATCACTCGAGTGTTCAGCGCCGATGATGGATGCTGGGCTGGATTCTATTGCGAGCGTCGAACTGCGCCGGCGCGTGTCGAGCGCGTGCGACGTGGATTTGCCGGCGACGGTGGCTTTTGATTTCCCGACGATAGACGCCCTCGCCGCGTACGTGGATTCAAAACGCAACGCGACGACGACGCAGACAACAACGAGGCATGGTACGACGCGCGTCGTCGTAGATGATGCGCCTAGGTTGACGATGGCGTTCGCGGTCGTCGCGCGCGCCGGACGATTTCGTCCCGTGGCTGACCCGGCGACGCGCGTGCCAGTCATCCGATGGACCATCGAACCCACACCCGCCGCCGACGCCGACGCAGGTATGCGATTTGGTGTGTTTCTACCGCGCGTCGACGCATTCGACCGCGCGTTATTCGCATTCACGAGCATTCACGAAGCCGAACGTGTTGACCCGCAACATCGAGGATTTCTCGAATGCGTCTTTGAATGCGCGACATCAACGCCGTACGGCGATGATACCAACGTCATCGTCGCCGTCGGCGCGCAGCACATGGAATATTCTACGCTCTATGCGCCGTACATCGCACCGAGCGCGCATTCGGCGACGGGAAGCGCATTGAGCGCGTGCGCCGGGCGGACGTCGTATACGTTTGGCTACGTCGGCGCCTGCTTCGCCGTCGACACCGCGTGTTCGGCATCGCTCGTCACCGTCCACATCGCCACGCATGCGGCGACGGCATCGTGCACGTTTGCAATGTGTGGCGGTGTGAATTACCTGTTGAGCAAGCGGACGAGCGACGCCATCGCGGCGGCGCGGATGCTCTCGAGCGACGGGCGGTGCAAGACGATGGATGCCCGAGCCGACGGCTACGGACGCGCGGAATCCGTCGCCGCCATGGCGCTCATGCGATGGCGACGGCATCCACAACCAGAGCACAACGCGAAAAAGACAACGACGAGTGACGCGACGACGACGACGACGACGACGACGATGATGGTCGTGCGAGCGTCGGCGTGCGGGGATGGTCGGTCCGCGGCGCTCACGGCGCCGAATGGCGCCCAACAGCGCCGCGTCATGCGCGACGCGTACACACTCGCGCACATCGATCGCATTCGCGCGCGTGAGGTCTCTATGCACGGTACTGGAACGCCTCTCGGTGACCCGATCGAATGCGGGGCGATTGCGGAGACATTCGGCGATGACATGTCGACATCGCGCGTCGTCGTGGCGTTGAGCGCGAGTAAGACGTCGGCGGGACACGGCGAAGCCGCCGCCGGGGCCATCGCGCTCGAACGCGCGTGTGCGGCGTGTGATGCGGTGATGACACCTGTCATTGTGGGATTAGCGCGCGTAAACGCGCACGTGGAACGGGCGTTTGCGCGCGAAAGTGATGGTATTGGATGTGTGGCTATCCCGCGGACCGCCGTCGGCGGCGCGACATTGACGTCGTCGGAGGAGGACATCTCGCGCGTCGTCGGGTGCTCGGCGTTCGCATTCACGGGCACAAACGTCCACGCGGTGTTGTGCCATCATCGTCGTCATCATCAGCGCGGCGCGACGAGCGCGCGCGGGGCGCCGGTGGTGTACGCGAGGGAATCGTTGTGGTTGGCGCCGACGCCGGCGCCGGCGCTCGAGGCGGCGGCAGACGTCGCGCTCGATGTCCATCGTGTCGTCATTCGCGCCAAGCGCGCTGAAGGCGCCGCGGTGTTTTCGTGCGAAGCCGCGGCGAGGTTGATGTTTGCATGCGCGGATGCGCTGGGGCCGCCGCGTCGCGACGCGCGCGAGCGTATGGCCGCGCTCGACGTCGTCGTCGGCAGCCGCGGGACATCGAGTGGGTCTTCTGACATGTCGCTCGTCGTCAACGTGCGCTCTGGGCGCGTGCGCGCGAAAGACGCGGCGTATGCTCGCGTGTGTCGAGCGACGACGCGCGGGCGCGGGCGCGGTGCGGTGCGCATGGTGAGGTGGAATCTGGTGCGCCAGATGGGCGGCGGTCGCGCGTTGACTCGGCATCGAGGCGACGTCGGCGTCGGCGTCGGCGTCACTCAAGGTTCATTGCCAACGTCAGCCATCGCAGCATACGTAGGACGCACGATGGAGTCATTGTCATCGCATGTTGATGACCACGACGGCGGTGGGTTGAGAGAGATGTCGACGGCGTTCGGCGAGGAGACGATGGTGAGTTTCACGGGCGAAACCGCGCTCGGATGTCAAACGTCGCCAAAAAGATCAATACCGCGACGAGTCGATCGACCGAATGCCGTCTTTCCGATGACGACGCCATCGCGTGATGTCGTGAATATAGCGAGCGTCGTGTACGACGCGCTTCGCGACGTGTTCGGGGAAGATGTCGGCGCGAAAGATGATTTAATGGCGATGGGCGTGGATTCCATAGGCGCCGTGGAATTGGCGACGACGTTGAAGCGCGCGATTAAAATTGATGAGGATATCGACGTTGCGACGTTAGCCACGCAGCCGACGCCGTTGAAGATGATTGCGTATTTGGAGCATCTCGTGTCGAATTCGAATCCGTCGTCGATGTCGACGACGACGACAAAGACGGCTTCAAACGCAAAGGCAAACGTGGACATGGTGAAATGCTTAAAGTCTCAGGCGACAACGCCAAATGCGCTCTTTCTCGGTGCACCCGCGTTTGGGGATGGTCCACTGGCGTACATGAAACTTGTTGACGCACTTTCACTCGGCGCACACCCAGTATTGACGCTTGAACGCGATACGACAGAGCAGCCGTGGCCGGATGCGGCCAACGCGCACGCATTTGCCATGCACGCGCAACAAGACGATGATTCGCCAATCATACTCGGCGGACACTCTTTAGGTGGCGTGCTCGCGATCGAGAGCGCGTTGGTGTTGGAGAATGTTTTAGATCGCACCGTGTCGCTGTGCTTTTTGTTCGACGCGCCGCATCCGGTACAGTTCAAGTCGGATTGGAACGACATCCCCGACGAAAATACCACCGACGACGACGAGAGTCCCGATAACGAAAGCACGGGATTGATGTATATGGAAGTCGCGCTTTCGTCGTTTCATTTCGACACCGTCGCCGCGGGTTGGCAAAATCTCTCACGAGAAGAAAAGTACGCGATGTTCGAAGACGTCGCGCATCAGGCGCTCGGCCGCGCGTTCAACGCCAGAGAACTGGACGAGCAAATCAGTAAAGGTCCGTACGCGGCGCAATGGAACAGCGGTATGAACCAGCTCGAAGATGGTTCTATCGATTCCGGCGCTTGGCGCATGCTTCGCGGCGTCGAAGCGGATCCAGCGTTATCGAGCCGAGTCCCGCGTAAAATGTTCTCTCGCGTCCGAGGAAAAGTCATTCATTACAAAGCCGGCACCGAAAGTTCCGCACTTTTCGAAACCGATTTACGCCTAGACGCGCACGGTGGGTTGTTACAATCCGTGAGCGGGTACGTGTGGCCGTTGGCGTGCGATCACGTCGAAATCGTACACTGCGCCGGGTCGCACATGAATTTGATGACGTCGGAGAGCAACGGAGGAGATTTAGACGAAACAATCGTACCGCACATGCGACAGCAGCTCGCGAGCGAATGGGATGATTTGGGCCATCACGCAAACGCTCGAGTGCGCGCAGATGTGCCGTGGATACAAAGCATTTGGCACCCTGAGCTCGGATTATCCATGTCTGCGTCGCCGTCGCTCGTATTTGGCTCACACGGTCGCCAGACCGACGCCACCGACGACGACGACGACGATGCGAGCCCAGGATTAACGCAAGCCATCGTGCGTGCGGTGGATTGTGAAGAATATTTCGACGCATGCGCGTTCGGGTTGAACCACGACGCGGTTTGGACGGTGGAAAACCATGTCCCGCGCGTGTGGCTCCTCGTCGACGTGCTCGCCGACGTCGAACGCTGGTCATTTGCCTCATTTGCTTCCACGCTTCCCGTGCACGGCATTCATCTTCCACGCACGATTTCGGCACACGTCGCGTCATCATCGTCGTTGAATGACCAGTATACGTCGAACGTTGCGGCGCGGTGCGTGAAAACGATACTGAATGCGACATCGAGCCGGCGTGCGCCCGTCGTCGTCTGCGCGCTCGCCGCGAGCGACGCCTCAGCAAGAATAGCATTTGAAATCGCCTTGCAACTCAATCGCCGCGGCTGCGGGCCGGCTATTGCGGTCGTCATTGACGATGGTTCGTCAAAGTACGAGCGCCAGCGGCGCGACGAGACGTCTCGCGCAGAATATCAAGCGCTCGCGGCGACGCTCGCGGACACGGAGCATCCCGCCGGTTGGCGCGCGCTTCCTCAATTCCTCACCGAGCGTCGTCGTGCGCGGCGATATAAGGGTGATAAAACCCTTCTCGATGCGGCAAAGGTGTTCGTACGGGCACAGCGTCCGTTGGATGTGACGCCACACGCGTGGAGTGCGGATATAGAACACGCCGTGAGGGCGTGCGAGGCGCTCGTAGACGTCGCTCGGCACGGCTTTTTTCCCAAGCTCATTCTCGCCCACGCCTTTGTGTTCGCATCGTCGCACACGTAGCTGCACGAGAGCGTGATGATGATGATGATGACAATATTAGTATTGCAATGCAACGCGCGCGCGAATTGTAATGATATATCCTTCCTATTGTTCCTGTCGTACTACTTTGTCGGGCGAACATTCGCCCAAGACGTCGCTCAAAATATTATTCTCCAAACTCGTCGGCACCGCCTCGAGCGCCTCACGAATGAGTTCCATACCCATCGGCACAGCCTCCTTGGACAATTCCGCCAAAGGCACGCACAGCGTGTACGCGATGCGTAACAAAGAATCAGCAAAGAGTTCAGGCACGGGTGGCGTCGCGCGCCTCGACGACGACCGAACCGCTTCGGCGGCGTCTCGCATCGACTGTAACGCCTCTGGCGCCTTTTTAAGCCTCGCGTACGACTCTGCGAGCACAAATCGCGCCATAACTTGTAACGGATCAACCTCAATCGCCTCCTGCGCTGTTTTAATCGCTACATCCACCTTGTCCTTGAACATGTAATCCCGGGCGTGCGCCGACAACGTCTGCGCGCGCTGCTTCCCCGTCGTCGCCGCCGCCGCTTCATACGCCATGGGCGTAAACCCCCCACCGAGTTGCTCCGCAAACGCCACGGCTTCGCCTAAATTCACCGTCGCGTGCCACCAATGCCCGGGTAAATACACCGCGGTGTTTGGCGGCTGCACGCACCATTGCACGCCCGACATGGACGCCTCGCCCCTGTGCTTCAACGCGTCCTCTAATAACATGTACCCGTACCCATGCATGCTGTCAAACACAAAATCCGGCATTGCCACCTCGGGCGCAGCCACGAGCCACAACTTGTACCCGTGCAACAGCGTCAATAACGTCGCGTCGTGCTGATGCATCGCCAATCCCGCGCCGTCGCCGCCGACGCTGAGCACCGGAATCACCGCCTCTGGCTCATCCACCGCGTGCCCCAATCGTCGCGGCACGAGTGATTTCCCGCTCGATTTCGACTTTAACCGTTTGTCACTCAACACATCTGACATGGAATCAAACACAAAGCTCACGTTCGCCACGTCATCGGTGCGCAAATACCGTTCAATGAACGTTTCGAGCGTCGTCATCCGTTCCACCGAACCACCCGCGACGATGTGATACGCCGGATGCGCGTGCTGCACCGACGTCTTCCCGCTCCGTTTCAATAACGCAGGCAAAGTAAATGCATCGCGTAACGCGGCGGTGGTGACCTTTTTCGTAATTAACCGCGGTTGGGCGCCACGAACGGCGCTCGAGACGGTGGGCGCCGACGCGAATGCGCACGCGTCCCGCTCGCGTTCGAGAAATCGCGCCCCAATCTCGCGCTGCGGTGGCAGCCATTCGTTCGCATCGCCAATGATCGCGCGAGGACCGTCGTGTTCGGACGGTGCGTCGGCCGTCATGACCACGTCGTCGCCCGTGCGCTGGGAATACCGCGCGCCAAAGATTAATCCAACAATCGCGATCACAGTCATCATCATCATCATCATCCGTCGATATCGCATCGCCTCGTTCGACGCTTTGGCCCCTGACGCACGCATCGTAGGCGGCGTCACCTTTGCGCGCGATGGCGTCGCCCGTCCATCGCTTCTCGGCGCCGCAGATCGACGCATCGTGCGCAATTGTGACGCAAAAACGAGATCGCACGACACACGCGACCGCATTCTCCGTCGCGATGCGCCTCACCGTGGCCGTGCCCTCGATCGATGGCGTCGTGAGCATCACCATCGACGGCTCGGCCACGATTGCCGATCTCAAGGCGGCGGTGGGCGCGGAACTCGACCGCGACGTGCGCGCGCTCATCGCCACGGTGGATGGACGCACGCTTGAAACCGCCTCCACGTCGTCGTCCTCCGCCTCCGATCGCTCGCTCGCGCGGTGTGGATTTAAAGATAATGATTTAGTCGCCCTCGTCGCGCCCGGAGGTGGGCACGCGGCGGCGACGGCGACGACGAACGGGTCGGGGAATTCATCCATGGGTGGGGCGCGGGCGACGAGCTCGGATGGTTCCGCGGTGGATCCCTTGGCGATGATGCGTGCGTTCGCCGCCGATCGCGTCGCGATGGAACGTTTGCGTATGTCGGATCCGTTGTTCGCGCGGGCGATCGATTCGGGGGATGTGGAGACGTTTCAGACGCGCATGCGGGAGTTTCATAGCCGCGAAGCCGAAGCGATGAGAATTCGCAACGAAGAGCTGGCGTTGTTACATAGCGATCCGTTCGACATTGAGGCGCAGCGAAAGATTGAAGAGGCGATACGTAAGGCGAATGTTGAGGAAAACATGCGGACGGCGATTGATGAAACGCCTGAAGTGTTTGGACAAGTGGTTATGTTGTACGTGGATGCCGAAATCAACGGCGTGGCGTTGAAGGCGTTTGTGGATAGCGGCGCTCAAATGTCCATCATGTCGGTGACGTGCGCGCGCAGGTGTGGTCTTGAGCGATTGATTGATGATAGATTTCAAGGAACGGCCAAGGGCGTGGGCACGCAGAAGATTTTGGGGCGCATTCACCAAGCGCCGATGAAGGTGGGCGGAACGTTTTTATCGACGGCAATCACCGTTTTGGAAAAGGAGCAAGATATTGATTTTATTTTCGGTCTCGACATGTTACGTCGGCATCAGTGTACGATTGATCTGCGCAAGAACGTCCTCGCTATTGGTTCAGCGGATGTTGAATTGCCATTTTTAGGCGAGGCGGAGATTCCACGCGGTTTCGACGGCGGCGCCTCGCCGCCCACGGCATCCGCGCCATCCGGTTCCGTCGTCGACGCTCTCCCGCGCTCGGTGAACGAAGACAAGGTATCACGATTAATTTCTCTCGGGTTCACCCGCGCTCAGGCTTTGGAGGCTTTAGAAGTCACGGGCGGCGATGTTGATTTGGCGGGCGCCATGTTGTTTGGATGATGAATTTTTGTGAATTTTTGGAATTGTTTTGAAGTTGAAAGAAAGAACTGGCTGATGTACGACTAGCGCCGCTGAAATGTTAAAACGTAAAAGTAAAACGCGAAAAACAAGGTCACGCGCCTCGCCCTTTATAACGATGCGTGAAACGTACGACTGATGACCTCCTCTTGATGCTCGCGCGAGAGCTTGATGAAATTCACCGCGTACCCCGACACACGAATCGTCAGCGTCGGGTACTTATCCGGATGTTCCATCGCGTCCACGAGCACGTCTCGCGTCAAACAATTGACATTCAAGTGTTGCGCGCCTCGAGCGAAATACCCGTCGAGCATGGCGACTAAATTTGAAATTTGCGATTCGCGCGACTTGCCGAGAGACGGCGCGGTGATGGAGAATGTGTTTGAAATGCCATCCGCGCACGACGGGTACGGGAGCTTGGAGACAGAGTTCAACGAGCACAACGCGCCATTTGCATCGCGGCCGTGCATGGGGTTGGCGCCCGGTGCGAACGCAGCGCCCGCGGGTCGACCATCTGGAGTCGCGCCTGTAGCTTTGCCGTACATCACGTTGGATGTGATGGTCAAAATGGACAGCGTGTGCGTGGCGCCGCGATGCGCGGGAGTTTTACGCAAGGCGCGAATGGTGTAATCCACCAAGAATACCGCAATGGCGTCCACGGCGTCGTCGTCGTTGCCAAACTTTGGGTACTCGCCTTCGATGGTGAAATCTTTCGTCAATCCAGTCGACGCGTCTCGCGCGACGCGCACTCGAGCGTGCTTGATTGCCGATAACGAATCCGCGACGACGCTCAATCCGGCAATGCCAAACGCCATCGAACGTGACAGCTTTGTATCCATCAACGCAAAGAAAATGGCTTCGTAACAGCGTAAATCGTGACAGGCGTGAATAACGTTCATCGTTTTCACGTACAGCGCGCACAACCAATCCATGTAAGCTTTGAATCGAATCATGACGTCATCGAATGACAAAATCTCGCCATCTCCCGGGACATCCTCAAACAACGCCGGGGCGACTTGCGCGCCGGTGATTTCATCCTTGCCGTTATTAAGCGCCATGAGCAGTAACTTTGGCATGTTGTACCGCGCGCCAAAGTATTGCATATCGGTCCCCAAGCGCATGGCAGAGACGCAGCAAGAGATCCCGTAATCATCGCTCTGTAACATTTCGCGCATCAAATCATCGTTTTCGTATTGAATCGTCGACGAGCCGATGGAGATTTCGGCGCAGAATTGCTTGAACGGTTTCGGCAGCGCCGAGCTCGACCAAAGCACGGTGAGATTGGGTTCGGGCGCCGCGCCTAGATTTCGTAGTGTGTGCAAGAAACGCCACGACGTCTTCGTCACCATGTGTCGACCATCGCCGTCGAGCGAGCATCCGGCGACGCACGTCGTCGACCATTGCGGATCGCCCGCGAAAATCTCCTCGTACGCGAGCGGCCGTAATTGCCGCACCATGCGCAGCTTTAAAACAAAATTGTCAATCAATTCCTGTGCCTGCGATTCGGTGATTTTCCCGCTCGTCACGTCGCGCTCGATGTAAATGTCAAAAAAAGCATCCACGCGCCCGAGCGAAATCGCCGCGCCGTCGTGTGATTTCACCGCGCAGAGATATCCAAAGTACGTCCATTGAATCGCCTCGCGAGCCGACGTCGCGGGCGGACCAATGTCACACCCGTACGCCTTGGCCATGTCCTTCAGCGCGCGTAACGCGCGAATCTGCTGCGTGACTTCAAACTTACACCTCAAGTCGTCCTCCGTGTCCACGGGCATCGCCTCGGCGTCCCGGGATTTATCCGCGAGCAACGCGTCGACGCCAAACAGCGCGACGCGTCGGTAATCGCCAATCAATCGACCGCGTCCGTACGCATCCGGTAGCCCAAGCAAAACGTGTGCGCGCCGCGCAGCTTTCATCTCATTCGTATACAGCGCGAACACGGCGTCGTTATGCGTCACGCACCAGTCATCCATGAACTTGGTCACGCCGACGTCGACGGCGCGCCCGCGCTCGGCGCACGCCTTCTCAATCACCCGCATGCCTCCGAGCGGTTTCATCGTCCGTTGCAGCGGCACCGGGGTTTGCATGCCGACGATAACGCAATCACTCGCGGCGTCGGTGATGTACCCGGGCCCGTGCGACGTGGCGTGCGACGGCGTGGAGGTGTCAATGTCGAGCACGCCGCCGCGTTGGCGTTCCAAGGCGAACAGCTCGCGCGCGCGGGACAGCAGTGCGAGCGTGCGCGGCGTCGGCGGTGCGAGCGAGGGTGCGAAATCGTCATCGTACGGCTGCGCGTGCTCGCGCACGAAGTCGCGCACGGTGGACATGGGGCGTGCGGCGTGGAATGCGGTCGTGCGGCGTGGTCTTGGGTGTGACGGTTCATATTCTCGACATGCATGACGACGACGACGACGACATTCAACGACGATGGAGGACGACATCGAGGACCTGGCGGACGAAGACAAAATCACCGGCTACGTGCACAGCATCGATTCCTTCACCGCCGTTGACGGTGCGGGCATCCGCTGCATATTCTTTCTCCAATCCTGTCACAAACGCTGCGTGTTTTGTTGCAACGTGGACAGCACCGACGCCGCGCTCGCGCGCGCGAACGCCTCGACGCCGACGCCGCTCGGGCGACGAATGCGCGTGCGCGAGTGCGTCGACATCGTACGACGCAATCTTGATTACTACAGCGCGTCTGGCGGCGGCGTCACGCTCAGCGGAGGCGAGTGTTTGTTACAGCCAGAATTCGCGCGCGCGGTGTGTCGAGGCGTTCGCGCGTTGGGCGTCGGCGCCTCAATCGACACCGCGGGCGCCGGCACTGATAAAGAATGGAATCGCGTGCTTCCACACGTCGATTGCGTACTGTTGTGTCTCAAGAGCGCGTTTGTCGATCGATACGTGGCCATCACTGGGACGAGCGTTGAGGAATTTGAGCTCTCGCGGCAATTTTTGCGCTCGTG
>Ga0181556_1000518_pt1 | contig 41474 bp, 40 predicted proteins | sample 011ome_14_FD_148651 | JGI IMG/M metagenome (GOLD analysis project Ga0181556, IMG submission 148651) | Coastal salt marsh microbial communities from the Groves Creek Marsh, Skidaway Island, Georgia - 011505AT metaG (spades assembly) | ecosystem: Environmental > Aquatic > Marine > Intertidal zone...
CTCATGTCTCGAAACCGCTCAAGGCACCGGAGGACTACGTGTGGTCCGGTGAAGGCGACAGCAAGTTCCTTATCATCGACCCGAAGTACTCTCTTTGAGGTGGGTCTGAATGCTGCACGAAGTCCCCGGCCACCTCAAGGGCGCGACCCTCGGCGCCGCCCACTCATGGGTCCGTTCGAAGACTTCGGCTCGTGAATACACGCTCCACGACGCAAGGGGGCAGAAGGTGTCCCTTGCCGACCTTACGAGCGGCTCCGTGACGGAGGTGGAGATTGGTGGAGAGGTGCGCTCGAACCCCGCCCACCCCGCGGAACTCCAGCCCGCGACCTACGGTCGAATGCGCCGCGTGAACCTCGGCTACCTTCTTCCCGAGGAAATCAGCCCTGCTCTCGTCACCGGCCTCGTCTCAGAAGAAGGTCTCTTCGGGGCGGTTCAGTCGCTTTCCATTCTGCTCAACCGTCCGGTGACCGAAGGCCTTCCCTCGACTCCGGGTGCGCTTGACCTCCTCAACGCACGCACGTATTCGGAGTCCGGACCAACGACAGGTGTTCCTCTCGACGTCCGCGGCAAGTCGCGCGGTGCCCGTATGAACCCGGCTCCCGCAGGTTTCGGTCGTTCCTACGGCGGACGAATCCTTGGTGCGGAGGCGGGTGTCCGTGACGCCGCTATCAACGACTACGTGAACGAAGTCCTTGAGGCCCTCAACGCAGGCGGTGCGCTTCCCTTCGTGGTCGACATGGGACAGGTGAACCGATTCATCACCGACGTTTTCGCTCCCTTCCTCATTGCCGCTCAAGCGAACCGCGAGGCCATTCGCTACATCAACACCTTCCTCATGCCGACGGCTCGCGAAATGGGAATCCGAGGGAAGGCCCTTGAGCGCGAATACAAGTTCCTCGTTGAGCACCTCGCCACGAGTCCGAAGGACTTCTATTTCGGCAAGCCGTTCGCCCTCATCGCTCACCCTGCGTTCCTGTTCCCACAATACGCACCAATGGCTCTCCCCGTGCCCACGAGCAAGAAGGACAAGGTCGCCTACAACCGTCTTCATGACGTTCTCCTTCTCGGAGGCAACGCTCCTCGGTATGATGCGGCCGGGAACCTTTCTCCCCCCGCCGGAGGGAAGACCAAGGGTGACGCTATCCCCGTCGAGGCTCTCACCGACTTCCGTGGAGGCATTGTGAGCGGCGTTCCCCTCAGTTGGACGAATGTCGCACGTATGATGCGCCGCCTTGACCTTCGTGGCGTCATTGATGCGGTCGCGCGAATGACGCAACAGCCAGCACAAGTCCTTGACGACCAGCACGCTTTCGTCGAGGCCTTCCAGCGTATTTCGACGAAGAATCGCGCTCAGTTCATCACCGATGTGGCGAACCGGCCTTCCTTCTTCCTTGTGGACCTTGTCGGTATGGTTCCGCGCCCTCAAGGGTGGCCGGACAAGTTCATCATGGCTCTCATGACGGCCTTCGAGAAGGTCCGTGACGAAGACTTCCGAGCGATGAACATCGCTCCCGTTGATTTCCTCCAGCCAGCGATTCGTTATCGGCAGGCTGTGCAGGTGAACGGCACATATGCCTACGATGTGTCTACAGGTGTTTTCAGGGAAATTGGTGGTGCTGCCCCTGCCCCACTCACTGAAGAGTTTGTTTTCGACATTGACTTCGATTACGACCCTGAAAAGACCACAGTTGACTTCGTATCTGCTATCGCGTCCTATACTGCACCTCCTAACGAGTTCACGGTTTCTCAGCAGCCGTTTTTCCCCGCTGGTTTTGCTCCATACCCCGGCTATGGTGTCGCCGGCGGTTCTCGCGCGCTCACGCCCGAAGAGCAGCGTGTCGTCTCTCTCCTCATCAAAGAAATGGCGCTCATGGCCGGACCGCGAATCGTGACGGCTACGGTCAGCCAAGGCGGCTTGACCGTCATGGACGTGGTGGTCGACGCTATCCACGTCTCCCGTGAAACCTACGGGTATGAGCCCGCGGAAGCCGACATCCAACTGGGCACGGTCGTCGTGGTGCTCGCCATGCAGAATCTTTCGAGGACACGTCTCGGTTTCGCCGGCGGAGTCGGCCAGCGTCTCGTTGATTCCCTGAAACAGACCGCTGATGACAACATGAACCGGGCAATCGCGGAAGTCCGTCGAATCGGAAACGCTCCTGCCCCAATGAACGCGGCCGCCCAAGCCGCTGCCCTCGCTCGCCTTGAACGCTACTTGAGGGGGGCCTGAACGTGGCTGGCCGTCTTTCTTCAAAGCAGAAGAAGGAACTTCTCAAGGAGGTTCGCGCCGCACGAAAGAACCTCGAGAAGCAAATGGCTTCCGAGGCAGGCATCAGCGAGAAGCAGGCAAGGGAAATCATCAAGCAGATGGGGGAAGTCGGACAGAAGGTCTCCGATACGCTCATCGCGAACACGGAGCAAAAAATCCGCGACACGCTTCCCCTCTCCCAGCAACTCGCTGCCTTCACCGACGCTTCTTCCCCCGAAGACGACCCCTACGGCTCGGTTCTTTCAGACGCGGCAGATGAACTCGACCGCATCGCGAGGGAACTGTGCGAAGACGTCGTGAATTGCGTCGGAGCATTCCTCAACGGAAAGGACACCGGCGACTACTCGGAATACTACATGTTCGTCCGGAAAATCGTGGACTTCAAGTCCGAGAAGGAGTTCATCAACGCGCAAATGAAGATGCTCAAGGCAAACTTTCCGAAAAACAAGAGTTTGGGCAAGGTCGAGAAGCAGGCCGAAGCACTCCTTCGCTTCAACCGCGTTCTCGCTAAGATGTTCAAGCCACTGGCGGAAAACAAGCATAGCGCCGTGTTCTCGCTCCTGCAGAACGCCGTGGCTTACAACGAGCACCTCATCGCGCTCCAGTCTCGAATCAACAAGAACCTCGTCGGTGGTGACGTGGACATTGACCTCGGCACGCCCGTGCCCGAGGATGTCATCACAGACTTGGACGAGATTGTCGTCGGTATGACTCTCATCAGCCCTCGTCAAATTAAGGCGATTTACCTACTCGACGAAACAGGTCTCACCGAGAAAAGCGTCTCGAAGGTGGACTTTGAGGCACTCGCCCGCTCATTCGCCATGCAAGCGTACGACAACCTGTGGGAAGCCGGGTCTCCTACCATGTGGATTCCTGATATGGTCACAGGTGACTTCCGTAAGGACGTCGAGGCTGAAATCGAAGTCATTGCTATGCGTCAAGCGAAGCGCATGCTCGCTTCCTACAAGGAGCGCGGCATGACCGAACTTGGCCGAGTGTCGGATAACGTCATCGCTTTCACTTCTGACTCGGCCGCATACCTCCGAGACGAATACGTCGTTCCGGGCACTAAGGCGGCACTTTCAGCCGCAAAGGCCGGAGCCGTTGCCGCTGCTTCCGCTACCGCTGCCGGGGCCGCTACCGCTTTCACCGGTGGTTCCGCCGCCCTCGGAGCGGGTATCAGCCTCGCCGCGGATTTCTCGGCGAAGGCCGCCGCCGCCGCTCGGCGCAACTACGTGGAGTGGCGGAGGGAAAAGCGCCGCCTGAAGATGCTCAACGAAACGGCTGACGCTATCGAGGACGCTCTCGAAGAAGTGGAGTCAACTCAATACATCCCGACTGCCCTCATGGAAAAGGGAGGCAACAAGACGCAGGGCCTCTTTGCTTCAGTGTGGGACGAAGCATGGAAGCAAAAGAGGGAGTGGTTGAAGAATCAAGACCCGGACGAGAATGACCTTGCGGCCGCATTGACCCCTGAAGACCACTATTGGATTCGCTACGTGGTCGTGAACGACCAAGTGCTCAAGATGATGCTGGAAACCGGGGTCATCAGTCAGAAGATGTATGACCGCGCAAAGAAGCAGAAACTGCCCGTCGATTCCGTCACAGCCATGCTTAACGGCTTGAAGAAGGGCCGTAGCACCCAAGCCGAAATCCGGCAGGTGAAGAAGGCCATGCAGGAGGCTTCCCAGATGACTGTGGAAGCGTGGGCAGCGGTGTATGAGCAGGAGGAAATCGACGCCTTCATCCGTGACTTCGAGGAAGCACGGGACAGTGGAATGCTCGTCGATGAGAAAGAGGCGAACATCACCGAGCAGGTCGCGGCTTCAAGGGAGGCCCTTGCTGAGGTCGTCTCAGCAGGCATCCCCGGATTTTACGCGAGAGACGACGAGCGGCCCTTTGAGGACCCAAGACTCAACCCCACCCCCCGTGGGAATCCCACCTACTCCTCCACTTGGAAGGGGCGCTGGGATGAAATCCACCGCACCGAAGCGGAGGCCCGCAAAGTCGCAAAGATGTTCAGTGCGTTGGGTGGGCAATACAGGGTCGTACCTCATGAGGGAGGCTTCCACGTTTCCGACGCTGAAGAGGACGCACTATGGGCCGCAGGTGAATACCCTCAGCAAGAGGAAATCCTTGAGCAGCGTGAGCGCATGAGGAAGGAAGACCTTGCGGCGGGCTTCCCAGTCACTTACAACCCCGGAGGTGTTCGCTGGTATGCCTGAATGTCCGTCCTGCAATACCCGTGTCGCGTTCGGAGCGGCTTGCTGCACGACATGTGGCGCAAGCCTTCCTCGGACCAACCCCGCCCCGAAGAACGCCCCCATTTACGGTGAGAAGAAACTCATTGTCGTGAACCTTGAGTCCGTGGTGGACATGTCTCCGGCGCACCGTATCGCACGGCGTCAGAAGAAGAAGGGGAAGGCCGCCAAGAAGGTCCTCCGCGACTACATGAACACGTTCAAGGCTCGCCCTAACGCGAAGGACTTCCTTTCTCGTCTTTCTCAGCGGCAGGGTGCTCTCGTCGCCTTTGTTTCGAATTTCCCCGAGAGCGACAAGAGCAAGGTCGCGGACATGCTTCGTTCTCTCGCCCTTCCCCTCTCTCATGACGACTCGGGCGTTCTCGTTTTCATGGGTAGCGACAAAGCGGCCCTCAACCGCTACAGCAGCACCTACACGATTACGCACTACTTCGGCCCGGGCTTCCGTGACGCTCGGAAGATGATGGTCCCTGCAGCCTATTCTTCGGTCGAGGACTACATCGGTGCCCCTGCAAACCCCTACCTCGCCCCTCCTGCTTCTCCCGGTCCTTACGCCCTCTCAGGACTCCGCCCTGAGCCAACGCCCGGTTCCTACACCTTGACGAACCCAACCGGGAAGAAGAACTGCGGTTGCGGTCAGGACCCCTGTATCACCTACGGTCCGCAGCCGAACCCGCACGACCTTCGAGACATGCGCTTCATCTGCCGCAAGTGTGGTGTCCTTATCCCTCAGTCTGAGGCCACCAAGAACGCAGCCGGTGTCCTTGTTCACGCGAAGGACGGCGGCGAACTGAAGTTGGTGAGTGCAAGCATGGCTCAGAAAATGCAGCAGGGAACCCCGCGAGCGAACAGACCGGTTGACCCAATGTCGGTTGTTGCGGGTGTTTCGATTACTGGTGTTGCTGGATGGGTCGGAAATAAGGTCCTCGAGGCGATTCAAAGGAGGCGCGACATCAAGATTCGTCGTCAAGAAATGAGTGCTCAAACCGAAGAACTGAAAGGCGAAATGAGCCAATTGCGACAAGTGGTGGACGAAATCATCGTTTCCATGGACACCCCCGAAGGCCCTGTTTCAGTTGACTTGTCCATCCCGGCTCAAGTCGAAGGGACCGTCCCTGCTGCTCACTCTATGGTCGCAGCCCTCGAAAACGACATGGTGGAGATTACGGCTTTCGAGAGCCCTCTCGAAGCAGACCGTGTCGTGGAATTGACTCTGGATGAAGAAGAACAAGATTGGGACGTCGTTATGGACGACGTCCAAGAGGAGAACAAGGAAGACTACTTCCGAGGGATGTCGGAGTGGGAGTACTGGGACAACCCACACTTCATGGTCGACGAGGTGCTTGGCGACATGTTCTACCATCCCCAAAAGGATGCGTGGTTTTCCCTCGATGACGAAAACGCCGAAGTTCCACTGTTCCGTGGCTACTCGTTGCTACATGGGGAACTCACTACGGAGGCGATGAACCTGATTAATACGGAGTGGGCGGGTTGGGACAACCCACCCGTCAAGCCTCGCCGGCAGACCAACAAGAAGACGGGGAAGAAGCGAAAGGAGTCTGCGAAGAACTACTTCCAGCGTCTCGTTTCGAACAAGAAGATGAACGAGGAGTTCCCCCGAAACGACCAGCGAGTCGCCGTCTCCCTCTCCTACGTCGAGAAGGAATACGGGAAGCGCGGTGCGGACTCCGTGACGAAGACGTGGGGCACGAAGAAGAACCCTACGAAGGGAGCACCCGTCATGCGCCTTTCCGATGGTAAGATGTATGAATTGGTTGAGACCATCAGTGCTGACGTTGGTGACGGGGACACCGCATCCATCTTTGTGCTGAAAGGCAAGAAGGACGGGAGTACAGAGTACATCACCGAACTTAGCCTGAAGCAGGACTACGCCTTCGATTACGACCACCGCGCTGGTCCTTCGGTGTATGCGAACCCTTCCTCTGAGGGCCGTCCTACGAGGGAATCTGTGAAGAAGCGACTTAAAGAACTCGTGAAAGACTACGAGACCGTTATCCTGTCCTCACTTGGTGGCGAACTTCCCCTCGGTGGCTGGGAGGATGTCGAAGATGCTGTTTTCTATGATTTGCATGAAATGTTTGGATGGGGGGCGGAGTTGGTTCCGCCGACACCGTTCTCAAGAAAGAACCCGCCGAGCACCAAGAAGATGGACAAGGCAAAGAAGGCCTACAAGGACTTCAACGGCAAGGACCCGAAGGAGGTTCGAACTGAGAAGGTGGATTTCGGCGGCATGCTCGTCTATCTTGGCGATTGCTGGTCAATCGGCTACCGGAACGGGAAGGAAGGCTTCGGCGACGACCAAAAGTACATTCACGAGTTCGGCGTGGACGAGGAAACCGGCCGCACCTTTGAGGAGCCCAAACTGTACATGACCGTTCCCGACCAAGGTAAGCCGATGCTCGTCATCAAGGACGGAGCATGGAAAATCAAGACCGACAAGAATGGGGTTTCGTGGATTTACTACTGAGGTGAACACATGTCGGCGGAACCACGTGAGAAGTTGCTCGGCTTGAGCGTCAAGACGTGGGACCGCATCGAACTCGCCTCCCTTGCTTTCGTCGTGGCCGTGAGTGGCCGTGGTGCGCTCGAAGGGGTCGGGAAGAACGGAGTCTTTGGTTTCGGGAAGTCGAAGGAACTCGTCAAGTTCTCGCGATTGGGCCTCAAGACCTCAACGTGGAAGGACGTGAACACGTTGTCGGCGGTTCTCGGTTTTGCCGTTCTCCTTAAGTCGGGTGTAGACCTCGTGGAACGCAAGACGGACCTGCTGAAGAAGGAGGTCAGCCCCGGCGAGGGTCTCCTTCCGAAGTGGAAATACGTCTACAGGCCGTGATTTCGATGACATACAGTCCCTACGGTTCGAGCCCGAAAAAGAAACAGTCGGCCGTCTCATGGAAGTGGTTTGCAGCCCTTGGTGGGCTCTTTCTTCTGTCGAAGCGCGTCGAAGCGGTCGAGGCGCGCCCCGACGGTCCGTCTATCGAGGACATGACTTTGACCTACACCAACTCGACCGGTAGCCTCGTTCAGGACGGCATTTTCAACGGTGCCTCTTTCCAAGGAAAGGACCTCGCGGTCACTATTCGCGTGACGCCCGTAGCCGCCGCGAACGTCCGCTTCACCTACGCTACCTTCAAGGACGGCACGCCCATCAACAACTATACGGAGGTGGTGAAGTCGTCCGCTGGAGAGCCCGTTTCGCTCACAATCGAGCCGACGGGCTACGACGCCCTCAATGGAGCGAACTACGTGGACTTCTTCGTCGAAGTCCTACCGGCGAACGAAACGGCCCCAATCGAGGGGAACGAGTACCACTCTCGACGTTTCGAATACCGGTTGTGATGTAGGAATGCCCACAGTCTTCTTGACCCAAGGTGCGCGCTCGAACAAGGCGTTCATCAACCGCGCTCGGCCGGCGGTTCGTCGGTGGGTCGAAGAGAAGTACCACATGTGGCGGCTGACTTGTCCACCCCGCCCCGCCCCGAACCCCTTGAACGGCTATGACCTTCGCCCCGGATGGGGGCTCGCCTACCACTTGTTCGGGGACTATGAAGCCCATATCGCCCCGGGCGGTGACGCATTTATGCGCCTCCGGGCCATTGACCCGTGGACTCTTGGCGGCGCGCGCCCAGCAGGGATTGCTGAAGACTACCCGGGACAAAATGGAGTCCCCGCAGTTCCGGGTCAAATCATGCAGCAGTACGAACTCGACATTGATTGGCTCACCACGTATTCTGACCTTCGAAACGACCCGACGAACGATGCACACGTCGCAATCAGGAACCTTGGTGGGCCACACGCCGAGGTAGCGAATGCTCTCCAAGCGGACCTCAATGCGAACGGTCAGTCGCGCTACTTTCTCCTCCCTTCTCTTGCGACTCTTCTCGTGGACAACGTTCGCTACGGGTATGCGACCCCGCAACAACTTCTCGGTCAAATGGGCTCTTCGATTGGCGGGTTTAGCGGGAACCAACCAAACCGCACTCGAGAAGCGGGGAGACCGACCGAGGCCCCCGTGTTCAACCTCATGATGGCAGGGGCCAACATTGAGTACAGTTTCCTGAACCAACTCCACAACCTCTTCACTGCCCACCCGAGGTTCGCGGCTATCGCTGCGAGTGTCGGTGGAGGCATGAACGCTGGAACTTTTGGTGCGCGACTTGGTCCGGCGCGAGCAAGGATGCGACAACGTGACGACATCGGCAATCTTCAGCGACTGAACCAACAACGGACCTTGAACCAAGTGTTCACCGAATACCTCCGACCGCTATTGAACGTCCTCGGCTACCGCTACCGCTTGAATCAGGTAGTCATGGTGAGTTCGAACCGTGGTGCGTTCACGAGTCGCCCTGCTGCCGTCCGGAATGGAACATGGACCGTCACCGGCTATTTCGGTTCAGGAAACAATCAGCAATTCGAACTGACTCCGGCTGGTGGCGGAGCGACGTTCAGGGCACTGGGTCGTGAAATCTACATCCCCACGGGGACCCCTGACCTCGGGATGACCGCCGGCCAGTACGACGAAGAGGCGCTCGCTCTCCTCGAACTGTTCGCGGAGTGTTTCATGTTCTACGACACCTACTGCGAAATCCGCCTTCAGGAGCGGAACCGCAATTTCAACATCTTCACCAATGACGTTCCGGCCAATTCTGATTCCCCACCCCCACGTGGCTCTATCGCCGAGACGCTCAACCGCAACGACCCGAAGCCTTGGTTCGACTACTTCATCGACGCTCGCACGGACATGCACTTGGCTTTCTTCGCCAACATGTACGACAAGTCAAACGCTGCGGTCAAGTCTTCTCTCGACAAGATGCTCAACGGCGAGAAGTTCGTCACACAGAACATCGCTTGGATGTCCAGCATTGTTGGTCGTCACATGCAGCCCGTGTTTGTAGCGGCGCGGCAACGTGGACGGCGAGGAGAGCGAGCAACGGGCGTTTCTCGCCCCACTGGTTTCGCCATGCCCCGCGCCTCTGGGGAAACCGAATTGGTTCTTGAGTCGCCTCTTCTCCGAGATGCCTTCACTTCGTTCGTGACTCGGTTCAACGATTGGTTCAGTCAAATGCTCACACTCACGTCAAGCGGTCTCCTGAGCATTCATCCACGCGGTGCTCCCGGCGGACACAGGAACCAGAACCAGCAGCAGCAACGCCGGGGTGCTGAGTCAATGGTGAAGGAAGCCTTCGACGTCGCCACAAAGGACCTTCTCGCGGCAATCGAAAGCAGTGAAGACGAAGCGGTGGCTGTTGAGGCCGTGCAGAATGCTCTCGCTAACCTTGGCGGCGCCGCACGCATGGGCAACTTCCGTGCTCCTCTTCCCCCCTCTATTTCCCCACGGGACACGTCTTCGTTGAGGGCGCTCATTGATTCCGTCAAGTCCGACTACTCGACCAACCCTGAAATCATCGCGGCGGTTTCCACCGCTGCAAGCCAGATGCGCATCAACCGCATGGTCGGTATCACCGAACTCGAAAAGGCACTCATGTCCGAAATCGCGCGCTACAGCAAACTCTCCTTTGGTGATTTCAAGTTCCATGCCGGCGCCGAAATCCTCCTCGTTCTCCGGAACTACTTGGTCATCCCCGACACCCAACTTCTCGATTCGGTCGCGACGATGATGACGGCCGCGCAACAGGCTGATGTCACGGCGCGCACCCGTGCCGGTGCAGGCGCGTTCCTTCAGACGCCGGAGGGTCAAGCAGGACAGGGAGTGGCTCTCCAATGATTTCTCCCTATGACGGTGTTCTCGAACAATGGGGGAGGTACACCAATTACGTGACTTCGGCAGGGTTTGGCGTCACGGAGTCCGACATGGAAGAGTTCCTCGTGAAGTTCCTCGGACAACGGAAGATGTTTCAGATGGGGACGAAGGCGTTCGACAACAACACCCCTCCCCTGAAAGCCGCGGATTGGACCCACCCAAGCACCGGAGACCCGCTCTTTCGCCGCGACGTGAACCTCACGACGAAGCAACAGATGGAAGTCCTCCGACCAATCCTCCGCGACGCCTACACCAAGGCGCACGGTGGCTTTTCTCTCACGCTCGGCTTCTTCCCTACCGCTCCGGACCTTTCCGATACGCCGGAGGCGAAGAAGCAACACGAACTCATCAAGACCTTCGTGGGGGAATACAACCGAGTGTTCCTCCCGTTCTGTTTGAGGAAGACTATGCACCACCCGATTCAAACGGTGGAGTACAGCCGTAGTCGCGGAGACGGCGTCACGACGAGTCAGATGTACCGAATCAAGAGCGAGGCCGACGTTCAACGCTTCATGTCCGCGGCCAAGTTCGAGACCTTCGCGGAGACCACGGGTTCCGAAATCACCGTGAGCGGAGGGACCAACCGTGCGATTCGAGGCATCCAGTTCCGCCCCTCACCCGAAGGCTACCCGAAGATGGCCGTCCTCGATTTCGACAATGTTTCAGGAGCGGCGTTTGAAGACTACCTCGAACACATCCACACGATTGCGAAACACGTGTCGAAGAAGCACGACATTCTCATTCAGTTCACGGGACGCTCGTTCCAAATCTGGCTGAACGTGAACGGCTTCGGCTTCGAAACCATGCAGGCCATGAAGGAATACTGCAAGAACAACCTCTTGAGGGGAGTCAAGAAGCATTGGACCTACGACCGGGAACAGGGCATGGTCGAGATGCTCCCGGTCCTTGACGACCGCCTTTTCGGCCAGAATCAGACCACGGGTATGTTCTTCGGAATGCACTTCAAGATGAACGACCTCGAAGGCTCAACCGGTCTGTGTCGAATCCCTGTATCAATCAGCGACCTGAAGAACTTCAACCCAATGTCCGCACACCCCATGAACGTCATTGAGCGGTTCGAGCACTTGCAAGGTGTGGTGGATAGGTGGTTCGTGAGCGCCGGCATTGGCGCGGGATTCAGCGACACCCGAGCGGCGCCACCGTGCGTCACCGCCAAAGACAAGGGCCACGAGTTCGTTTCGTTCCTTGAGAAGTGGAAGAAGCGGTTCAAGGAGAAGACGTTCCGCGACCTCGGCCCCGTGCTTGAGGACGCAAAGAAGGTAGCCGTCATGACGAAGTACGACGGACAACTTGGGATGCTCTCTTTCAACAAGCGGGGTGGCTTCAGAATCAACGGCGAACGTCTTGACTCAGGAATCAACCTTCAGCGCACAATCATGCTGCAGGGGAAGGGCGGACATTTCGGGTGGGACAATCACCTGACGCGCGATTTCGAAGAGATGTGCGCGCGTCTCGGCTTCGATGAACTGACTGTTCTCGGTGAGTCCATTCTTCTGGACGACGTTGGCGTCCCTCTCGGTCCGTCGGCCGTCGGCTTCTTGCGGAAAGACAGCCCCTCGCCCGAGGACTTCTCCAAACTGAAGTTCGTCATCACCGACGTCTATTCTGTGGACGGCGTGAAGGTTCAGGACCTTTCCTTTGACGAGCGCATCGCGAAGGTGGCCGACCTTGACGGCGACCGCATCCGGTGTGTTGACCCTCTCATCCTGATGGACGACCACTACCCGGTCATCAAGGCAAAGTGGGAGTCTGAGGTGAAGACGCGCGGCCACGAGGGACTCGTGCTCATCGTGGACGGGAAGACATACAAAGTGAAGCGCAAGTACACGCTTGACGCCGTTATCATGGGGATTGGTACGACCGCCAAGACGTTCGAAGACGAGAAGGAAGAAATCGGGACCGTCATGATTGGCGTCGCGAAAAAGATGAAGTTTGGGAACGTGTATGTTCCCGTCGGCTATGTCGGGCCGGGTAGGCTCACGAAAGAAAAGAGCGCCGCGCTTTTCCGTCAGGTCATCGGCCCCATGAGGAGCACGGAATACGCCGACGGCGAACACGTGATTCGCTCACCGAAATTGCGAGAGCAATACCCTGACATCCTCCTCGTCGAGCCGAAGGTGGTTGTGGAAGTTCAGTTCATGCGTCTGTCTGATGTTGAGAAGGTTCGTGGCCCTTCGTTCTATTTCAAGCAGGACCGCGCCGCTCCCGGTTCCACCGCATATCAACGTGGAGGGAGCCAATATAGCGTCACGCCGCGTCCCTACACGACTCGCGGACTCGGTGGAACACCGACCCTCCTCCGCGTCCGCGAAGACAAGGACCCGCTCAATTCGACCGACATCCGACACACGCAAATGAGCGAAGCGGGAGGATTCAACATCAAAGCAGCACCAAAGGGGAAAAGAACTGGAGTCGAAGCGATTCCAAACCCCGAATCTCGGAGGTTCAAATACCCTCGACAGAAAGCCTGTCGCCATTTCGTCTCAAAGTCCGGTCTAACACGTGTCCGAATGAATCCCTTCTATGGTTGGAACAACGGCCCACGGTGGATTGGTGGCTTCCCTCGCGAATACTCGCACCCTGATTATCCCGGTATGACCTATGGTGTTGAACCCGGAACTGAGAGCGAAACGAGGGTTGTCGGAACGCCGACCCCGTGGATGGGTAGTGGATATGACCAGCGTGCTGGGCGTGTCCGAGGAAGGGGTGGACAACCTGTCGACGTGAACAAGGACCTCAAGGGCGAGTTCGAGAACCAACTGGTCTTGACCCCCGAGAAGTGGGGTCTCCACTACGCCCCCGACGCCTTCATGCGTTTCCCGAAGGACAAGCATGGCGTTTCCTACTACCTTTCGATTCCGGGTTTCATCGTCGGCTCCGAAGACGGCGTCTTTGACGAGGAAGGCCCGAACATCGGTGGTGTTGTGCATGAGAAGGGCGCGAGAGAGGAAACCTTGTACCACAATCAACTGCTCATGGACTACATGGAGGATAATGACCAAGCACGGCGCGACGCGGAGTTTGCGCTGAGTGTGAACATGGACCCGCGCCTCGGCTACCGCGTTCGTCGTCCGGCTGAAACGAGAGGGGATTTCGGGTGGGCAGAAGAAAACCTCGACACAGGTGAGTTCGTTCTTCAGGACGAGTCCATGAAGAATGATTTCAGGGACAGGTCGTTCGATGCATCGAAAGACCGAGAGATTCACTCCCGTGCGCTTCGTCTCGCGAAGAAGAACCCGGGCGGAGAGTTCATTTCCGACGCTGCTCTCCCCGATACGGAGGCGGTGTCCCCGCTTGCACGTTTCATGAGGTCTGACGATGACGCTGAGTCCGAGACAGGTGCGTAAGTACACGCACTTCCCGAGGAGCGGCTCGGCTCTCGGCGCTCTCAACGTCAAAGAAGCCACCCTCGACATCGAGAACCAAACGTGGTTCGTCATGTTCGACGGTCAAGTGAAGAGGAAAGAGGCCCGCGAGGCCATGAAGCACTTCCTCGACCAAGGGCGATACGTCCCCTACCGCGACCGAAAGCCACAGATGGTTCACGTCCTTATCCGGTGCGACGAGGTTTCAGTCATCCGCTCGAACCCGGGCGGGATGGTCACTATCGCCAAGGGACACCTTTCTTTCGACGGCGTGCTCAAGAACCCGACTTCTGTGAGCGAGTTCAAGGCCGAAATGCACGGTATGGTCATCGACAAGCCGGAGAAACACTTCACCAAGCACCGCTACAACAAACTCGATGACAAGGCGTTCCTCGACAAGTTGTGGTCTTTCGTTTCCTTCACCGGAGAATCCTACGGGTGGGTCACGAAGAACGGGTCCATCTATCATCGGCGAGCCTCGCTCATCATGCCGAAAATCAAAATCAACAAGCGGCCGGGTGATGAGGTCGCGTTCTATCACACGCACCCGTCGAAGGACGAACCTTCCCTCACCTCGGCCGACGACATTCAATGGTACCTTGACGCCTCCTTCTCAACAGGTGTGAAGCGCCACTACACAATCATGCGTGACCGCATCGACCGGTTCACGTTCAAGGTGAAGAACAACCGCGTGGAGAAATACCTCGGCTTTGACGAGGAGAAGTTCATTGCCGACATTGACGCTATGCTCGAAACGGGTGAGGCAGAAGCGAAGAAGGACAAGGGCATGGACGACGTCGAGTTCTGCCGTATCATCACGCAGCGTATGGTGGACCTCTTCAACAAGAAGTACGGCTCCATCGCGACCATTTCCTACAAGCAGTTCGTGAACCCAAACTACACACCTCCCAAAGAGGTGCCCAAGGGGGACGAGGACCCTTTCGAGGTCCGGGCCAATCCCGGTCCGGTCAGCAGCAAAATCCGGCCGCCCTCTCGGCTCTATCACACGGCCTTGGAGGAACTCTCTGGTTTGGACTACGACTACGTCCACTACGGCGGGGATGAATACGCCCACACGATGTTCTGCTACTTCTGGCTGAGTCACCACCTTGAGCCAACGAAGCAATTCCCTTCGGGACGGATGTTCAAGTGGGAGGACATCGGGTTCGATTCCGACCTTCGAAAGAAGGTGCGTGCCTACCTGAACGAGAACATCGCCTCGAACTACTCGATGCTTGACTTGGTCTACCTCCTCGCCCTCTATCATGACGCGGGGAAGAACATTCAGAAGGATAGCGGAAACGAAATCCACCACTCGAAGGGCGCCCAGATGATGTGGGACTCCTTCATCTCCGGCGACCTCGACATCCCCGAGCCCCTCGACGACATCGTTTCGGTGATGCTCGAATCGGACATCGGGCGTAGGAACATCTCTGAGGACTTCTTCCGAACACAGGTCGGCCCATACTACGGTGCGGCCTTGTTCATGCTCATGGCTGACATCGCCACGCACCACCCGTTCATGTGGACGGGTATGGCTCAAGAGTTCAAGTCGGCGGGGCACTATGACGGGAAAGTGAACGGTGCCGACTTCAAGAACTGGTATCTGAGGCAGCATGTCGAGAAGTTGCGGACCTTCCTCAACGAACCGAGGCAGAACCCCCGTCCCTTGGTGGCCTCAGTCAAGTACAGGTGGAACTACGGGGTGCAGGACATTTCAGCGGCATTGATGGAAGCCGCGTTCGAGCCATTCCTTCGACACAACGTGGACCCGTCGAAGGACTACTGGTACCCCACCAACAAGACGAGCGGGAACGGCTACCTGATTCTCAACACGACCAACGCCCCCGAACTCGGAGACGTCATCCCCGACGGCTATGACCTCAATGTGCGCGCTTCGAACGGAACGGGCAACTTCGACCTCACGTTCCGGAAGGACTTCCCGAACCTGAACATGAACCTCGGGCGCGATGCGGTGAACGCCATTTACCTCACACTCGGTCGTGCTCTTCAGCAAATTGAGGACGTGCAACTCGAAGACCCGGAGCAGGCAGCCGTGCCTGTGGTCGCGGTCAATCCGAGGAAGGCTTCGCGCGTTCGCCTCATCAGCATTTCCGGACCGGCAGGCGTGGGGAAGTCCACTTCGATTCGCCTACTCAAGAAGAAGTTCCCCGGGGTGGGTGAAGTCCTCGCCTACACGACACGGCCACCACGACCGAAGGAGCGTGACGGAGTGGACAAGCACTTCGTGTCGAAGGCGAAGTTCATGGAAATGATTCGGAACGACGAGTTCTTCGAATACCGTCGCATGAAGAACGGTCACCTGTATGGCCGCCGCTTCGCCGATTTCAAGTACCCAATCAACGTCATTGACGTCAACATTGGCGGGATGAAGAAGTACAAGGACCTGTTCCCCGACATGTTCTCTATTTACCTCCGACCGAAGAACCGTTCCACTTCGGCTCTCGAAGCCATGCTCCTTGAGCGCGGAGGTATGAGCAAGAAGGAAGCGAAGGAGCGCGCCCTCCTGATGCCCGCTCAAATCGCCCGCGCATCGAAGGAAGACTTCGACCTCTTCATCGACATGGAAACGGGGAACTACCGGAAGAACTTCCTCTCTCGGATTGGCGAAATCCCCCTTGAGAACCCGGCGGTCCCCGTTGGTGAAGTCATGCAGGAAGTGCCTGAACGTCTGCCCCGACAGGCGACGTTTGGTCAGGGTCTTGCCCCTGAGACCGACGCTGAAAGGAATTACAGGGAACTACGCCGCCGCATCATTTCCTTCAACAATATGGCGGAAAGTGGCGAATACAGTGCTTTCGCTATCCCTTCGTACTTCGACGACTCCTACCTCCCCGAAGGCACGATTCGCTCTCCGGTTGATACCCGGACACATGTCCTCGTCCCAAATGCTCAAGCCGAAAGGTTCTCCGCTTTGCTTGACTCTTCTGCCCTCCCGATGGGGAACCCACCTGAAGGAATTCGATTGAAGGACGTCATCATAACCGACGCCCACAACACTCTCATTAAGAAAATCGAAAGGGACTTCCGAGGTGGCGTTCCCAAGAACTGGGACCCGTCAAAGGCTTCAGAGGGCAAGAAATGGAATGTTGCGATGAGAAAGAAGGAGTTTCGGAAGGAGTTGGCGAAGTGGGGCTACACGGGGAACTCGGCGGCAAACGCGGCCGAACACATCTTCCAAGACCATGTGAGGCGTTTCAAGGGGGACCGTGTGAAGGTCTACCGCGCCATGTTCGTCACCGAATCACCCGAAGTCCTCGACCAACTGTGGGAAGAGTTCGGTGTCGGGTTATTTTGGGCGAATGAGAAAGACGGGGCAGACCAGTTCGGTGGGGTTCATGGCTCCGGTTTCCGTTATCACCCGAGCAGCCGCGTCGCCTTCCTCACCGGCTACGTGCGATTCTCTGACGTCAATTGGTTCGGCACCGTCCATGCAAACCTGATGTTCGGCAAGAAGGAGAAGGAAGTCAGGATGTATGCTAATTCTCAAATCAAGGTTGAGAAAGTAGACTTCTATCAGATAACTCAGAAAGCGAGGCAAAAGTACCTCGGCGGGCATGGAATGGCCGGCCGCTACATGAAGCCGTGGACTGACCCAGCCATCAAGCCGGACTTCACATGGGAGCCCGGGAAATCCTACTATGGCGTAATCGAACCCGTCGAGGAGGACTTGGAGGAAGAAGGCTACATCGTCAACCCGCAGAAGGAACTCTTCGAGTGGTTCGAGGAGTGGGTCCATCTCATCAACATGAAGAACAAGGAACTGAAGGCGTTCCTTGACTCTCCCCTCGGGAAGAAGGCCGGACTCTCCAAGGAAGAAGCAGACGCTCAGGGCATCAAGAGTGGGCGTGTGAGCGGCCGTCGCATCCTCAAAATGCGCGCCAAACTCGGCCTGACCGGCCCGAAGGACTACATCAAAATCGGGCCACGCATCATCGAGAACTACTATGAGAAGGCCCTGAAGGAATGGACTGGCCCGTCCGACGACCCACTCGACGGAGAAACCGATTGGGATTGGTGCAAGCGTCAGGTGCGCTTCGTGAAGCGCCACGGCGCGTTCCCCTACAACGCTGACCAGAAAGGCCCCCTCGTGCGCGAGCAGAAGACGCAGAACCAAGTCTCACGGCGGCTCCTCGGCCTGTGGGTGTGGGGACACGACCCGTGGCGATGGGCGCGCAAGCACGACATCACTCGAATGCCCCCGTGCCCCGACGTTCCGTGGATTGGGATGACGGAGAAGCGCAAGTACGGAAAGGTCGAGGTGAAGATGAATCCTCCCGGCTACCCAGCAAGAAAGGCCGGGCTCTTCACGGGTAAAGATGGGCGAACATTTTTGTTATCGCACGACCAAGCATGGGCACAACTTCCTTCAGGAAAGTGGATAGAAGTTGATGTGATGATGAAACCGCTACTTGAAGAAATGTGGAGAAGAGGCATCAAAACCATATTCTCAGACACCGGTGGAAATTTGGAACCATACCCATTCGATGCCGACGAAGCAAGAAAGAAAGCCCTTAACGCTATACCAATGGGCGAATATGCCCTTGAAGAAAAGTGGAAGTCAGAACCAAGTCAAACCGGCGACCTCGGAATCGAAGGGAATATTGACGACAAAAGCGGCTATCTTCGGTTCGGCAACCCAGTGCCGCCTGAATCCCCAAAAGAGTTCATCTCAGACGCTAAGACACTCCGATGGGGGGCCGCTAAAGATTACGCCAACCTTCGTCGTCTCTATGCCGCATTCAATGTCCCCTTCCCTAAAGCAAAGAAGAACCCGCCCATCGTCCCGATTCACCGTCAAGACCAAATCCACCAGAAAGCCCTCGATGAAACCGGATTTTGGGGGACTCAGGGCGCGGGTTCTCTTGTGATGGCAAAGAGCACCGGTCGTTTCCTTCTTCCACTTCGGTCCCAAGGAGTCGAACAACCCGGCACTTGGGGCGTGTGGGGAGGGGCAATTGATTCGGACGAAATCCCTATCGTGGCGGCCGAAAGAGAACTTGTCGAAGAGGCAGGCTATGATGGGGAGGTCGAGATGCTCCCTCTCGTCGTTTTCAAAAGTGGCTCGTTTCGGTATCACAATTTCTTGGCGATTGTTGAAAACGAGTTCGAGCCGAAACTGAATTGGGAAACTGAAAAGGCCGAATGGTTCGAACTCGAAGATTTCCCCAAGTCCTTGCACTTCGGTCTCGAATACCTTCTCAAGCATTCAAACATTCACCCACGAATAATCACTCAGACATATGTCCGGAACCACCCCGAGGTCCTCTTCGTCTTCGGCGACAACGACAAGCGTGAGGGAAAGGGCGGTCAAGCGAAAATCCGTGACGAGAAGAACACCATTGGTTTCCGAACCAAGAAAGCGCCGCACACGAAGCCCGGAGCGTACTACACAGACAAGGAATACGCCGAGAACATCCGTAAAATGCAGGAGGACCTCGATGAAATCAGGCTTCGCTCCCCCCTGTATTCCCGCGTCTATTTCATCCCCGGTATCGGCGAAGGCCGCGCCAAACTCAAGGAGAAGGCACCCAAGACGTATGCTTGGATGAAGGAGAACCTTCCTCGCTCAAACAAACAATCCTACGGGTACGACCCCAAACTCCAACACAACCCATACACTTTGATGACATCTCCTGACGGCACGGTTTTCCCAATCGACAATGGTTTAGCCCCACTCATTCAGTATTTTTGGGATAACGGCATCAAGGTGGGGTCCAACGACCAAGGTTGGACGGTCGAAGAGCACCCCGAGGAGACTTACACGGGGTTTGGCTACATCATCTTTCCCGAAGGAATCCCTGAGCAACTTGCCGGTATCGGGCAGCACAAAGAACCCTTTGAGAAGTGGTCGCCCGTCCAAGATGACGGCAAGAGGTATTGGGTAGTCGAAACATGGCGATTCGTATTCCACGAATCCGAATTACCTCAGATATACGCGGCGTTTGGGTTGACTGAACCGCCTCGCCCCGTCTACTCCAAGGCGAAGAAAAATCCATGGTTCCCTTCTGACGTTTCCTACCCTTCAGCCCTCACGGACCAAACCATTTCGATTACGCAGTTGTCGAACCTTCCTCGCCCGAACCCTCGCACCCCCGGTGGAAGGAAGATTCCTTCCAAGTACCTGAAAGGCCTGACATCTGTCGAGAAGGCGATTGCCGAGTACGAGATTGACCAAGGCTACAAGTACGACGTGAACGACCCGAAGGCGTACGAATTCTGGAAGTCGGACATCAAGGCTACGGCGCGGGGAATGAAAACCACGCCTTCCAAGTACCGAACCAAGTTCGCCCGCATGTATGGCCCCCTTCAGGGGAAAGGTTCCTTCATTTCCCGCATGTCGAAGACGACAGGTGTCGACAAGGCGATTCTTGAGAAGGTGTACGACAAGGGTTTGGCCGCGTGGCGCACCGGCCATCGTCCCGGTGTTCAGCAGCACCAATGGGCGTCCGGCCGCGTCTATTCTTTCGTCACGCTCGGAAACACCGTCATGAAAGACGGGAAGAAAATGGGCGACTACAGTCTCGCCGTTGAAGCGGGTCTCATCAAGGAAAACTCCTCAAGGCACGATTGGGTGGAGGAAGACGAGGACGAGTTCCTCAACATGTTCGAGTGGTGAACGAAATGGGCTACGACATCGAATTGTACAAGATTCCGGCGAAGGACATTCTCGGGACGAAGGGCTACATCATCAAAGAGACGCATGAGAACAAGAAGTCGGTCAGGAGAGGCAATCATCCCGAGTGGGTGAAAGAAGCCTGTGACGAATGGCTCTATGGTCTCCGTCAGAGCCTACCGTGTGTGGTTGACTTCCGTAGCCGATACGTCAACCCGTTCATTCGCAAGCATTTCAAAACCGAGGAGAACCAGATTGACGTCACCCTCAACGTGACTGAATCAAAGAAGTTCGCGACCGCGCTCAAGAAGGCCCTCGACACGCCGGTGACTCCTTCCGGGGAATACATGTCCGGGGAATTGGAGGAACTCGTCAGCGCCATGATTCGTTCGCTTCGCTCCGGCTCTCGACACTACTTCCACTTCGGGTGAACACATGACGCCGGAATCGTTCTCTTCTTTCCGCGTTATCGCGGTAGGCGAGGACGGTGTTCGAATTGCTACCCTCAACGAAGCACATTGGTCGCAATACGTGAACGCGATTCACGCAAGTGGAGAGATTCAGGAATGGTACGCAGGAGACATGGCGCGCGCTTCTCACAACATCTTGAACCGTGGCTACTTCCCTCAAGGCGTCACCATTGGAAACACCATTACGGTGCGAAGCGGTGCGAAGGGGAACCTCGACCTGCTCGCGCATGAATACGGTCATGCTCTCGGCTTGAAGCACACCGGCGGCGTGAATCCCGACGTCATGAACCCGGTAGCGTGGCTCCGTGTGACCGACAACAACAACCTTCGCCAACGATTCAAGGAGAACTTCCCGGCCTACGCCGAGTCCTTTATGGCCGTCCCTCCGAGCCGTCTCTTTGGTCTTCTCGCCGTTGGTGCTGGTGTTGTAGCATGGTCTCAAACGCGCTCTATGAGAACATGAAGAAGCGACATACCGCAGTTCTCGGAATGACCCGTAGCGGCAAGACGTATTTCGTCTCCGAGATGTTCAAGCGTTTTCAGAAGGACGGCCTTCACACAATCTTCGTGGACCCCAAGGCAGAAATCACGGACCTCGGACGTGTGTGCAAGACTCCCATGGAGGTCTATGCCGCTCTCCTTTCCAAGACCCCATCCATTGTCTTCCACCCACCCGTAGGAAAGGAAGAGAGGGTAGCGGCGCTGAACAAGGTCATAGAACGTGTGTTCATGGTTTCCAATAAGCCGGGTTTCAAGCGGATTCGCCGAATCATCGCCATTGACGAAATCCAGACTTTCGTTCGGAAAGGAACCAATGACGGCATCGAGCAACTGTGGCTCGTCGGTGCCGGAAAGGGAATCGTCGGCATCGGAATGACCCAGCGTCTTCAGTTGATGTCGGAAACGGTGTGGAGCCAATCCGAGAACAAGGTAGTGTTCAGGATTGACGACCGCCCCGACTACCTCAAGAGCCGCAACCTCGAACACTACGTCGAACACGTTCCCTTCTTCGCGAGCCCCGAATACAAGTACTGGTACTACAGTACGCACGGGACAGGGACATGGAACAAGTGTCGGCCGATTGGCGACGAGAAACCAAGGAACGCTGGCGGTAGCGTAAAATCGGTCAAGCGTCTGCGGCTGAACAGATGATTCTTCTGACCTTCCCGCACGCCGCGCCAAGCGGGCAATACGACATCGGTTCAACCATCATCCGCCCGATTCTTGAGAGGATGCTCACTGAAGAAGGTCTTGAGTTCGAAAGCCTCGTCGGAGAAATCCCCCGCGAGGTCATCGACCTCAACCGCCCGAACGACACTACCTTCACGAAGAAGTTCTTCGAATTGCTCCCCAAAGCAAACGTGCACTTGGACATTCATTCCTTCCCATTCGTGGAAGGAGAAACCGAACATGGATATGACCTCGAAGAATGGGGACAATCAACGGTCGTGATGTTCGCGATTCCCGCCGTGACGGAACCACAACTGCTCGCTTCCATGACGGAGCAGTTCGAAGAGGACAGCATTTCCAATTTCACCGAAGCCGCGGGCTTCGAGAACTACCTGACGAACGTAGCAAGCATCCTTTTCGATACGCCTTCACTTCTCATTGAGGTCAATGAGGAGGACGACGATGCGTATTCGGCGGTTGCTGCTGGGATTGTGGAGGGACTCCGTTCATTCCTCGCTGTTGGGCCATCAATGACTGCATCATCTGAAACTCTTCCCTGAGCAATTGGATAGCGCGCTCGATAGCGTGGGTCCTTGTGGCTACACGTCTTGTGTTGACGAGCATTTCGAGGAAGTCGTAGTCGTCGGGTGAAAGAGTCACACTGACCGGGATTTTCCGAGTCCGGACGGCGTGACGGTTGGACATCCGTCCGAAGGCACGGACGGCGTGGGTATGAAGGTTCCTTCAGTCTCGATTCCCGAATACCGGACCCCCGTTTTGAGGTATGCGTATCATATACGGCAACATACGGCCTCATTTTCTTCATATACCGGAAGTCGGTGAAGGGGATTCAGGCGTCTCCGATGGCTCTTGAGGAACTCGTTATCGTGAATCCCGTGGGCTCGAAGAGGCGTACTACAACAAAAAGGAAAGTGAAGAACATGGCCCGACGAAAGGTCTCCCGACGTAGCACGACCGCGCGCCGCAAGGCGCCGGCGCGCCGCACCACGCGGCGCAAGACGACCACCCGCCGCCGCAAGGCGCCCGCCCGTCGCAAGACGACGAAGCGCAAGGCGACCTCCAAGCGGCGCAAGACGACGACCCGTCGCCGCAAGGCGCCCGCTCGTCGCAAGACGACCCGTCGCAAGACGACGACCCGTCGCCGCAAGGCCCCTGCTCGTCGCAAGACGACCCGTCGCCGCCGCAAGTCCCCTGCTCGCCGCAAGACCACGCGCCGCCGCAAGACGACCACGCGCCGCCGCAAGTCCCCTGCTCGCCGCAAGACCACGCGCCGCCGCAAGACTCCTTCTCGCCGCCGCACCGCTTCGCGCCGCACCGTCTCTCGCCGCCGCACCACGCGCTCGAAGATGACTGGCTTCTTCAGCAAGGGCCTGAACTGGACCCGCTCGCACATCATGAAGTTCGAGACCATGGTTGCCCTCGGCTCCGGTCTCTACCTCTCCGCGTCGCTGCCCGCCTACGTCGAAGCCGCCCTGAGCAAGGTCGGTTTGGACATCGGACTCACCGCGACCCCAATGCGCAGTGCGGTCAGCAGCATCGCCGTGGCCGGCTTCGCTGGCTACGCCATGAAGCAGTTCCTCAACGTGAGCAACGCCACCGCTGGTGCCTTCACCATCGCGGCCATGCTCCCCGCGGCCCTCCAACTCGGTCGCGCGGCCGGCCTGAACTTCCTCCCGAGCATCTCGGTCTCGGGCGGCGGTCTCACCGCGGTCAACGGCATCGCTGGCTTCGGTCTCCTCGGCAACGCGCCTTCGGTGATTGAAGAGCCCATGTTCGGCATGACCCACGGCTACCACGACGGAATGCACGCTGGTGCCCACGGCGAGATGTTCGGTCTCGGCGGCAAGGACATCAACCTCTTCTGAGGTGGTTTCTTGGGCGCATACGACAACCTCATGAAGAGCCTGAACAAGGACTTCGTGTTCGGTCTTGACTACGGGCATGCACTCTTGCTGCTCGGTCTGTCTGGCTACCTCGGGTTCCCGTCCTCGGGCAACCCCTTCGCCAAGACCCTGAACACGCAGGTCGTCGCCGGTCTCGACGTCGGTCACCTCGCCCTCCTCCTCGGAGGCGCGGCGACGCTCGGCGTCGGCTACGGCAAGCGATTCTGAGTCTGACCAAGGCCTCACCCCGCCTCGGCGGGGCTGACCGGACCCCCTCGGTGGCGTCACGCTACGTCCGCTACCGAGGGGCCTCGGCGGAGGCCTTATGACGACAAGTTCCATGGTGATGACATGCCTCGGTTCACTCCACCTTCGGGTTCAGGCGGCATTGACGGTACGCTAAGTGCTAACCGGGTTTCCTTTGCCTCGGATAGCGACACGCTGACTGACGACGCGGACTTCACCTACGACGCGACCAATGACCTGCTCACGGTCACGAAGGTCAAGACTCAGAACATCATTGAGGTTGAGAACGCAACCGGTTCCGCTATCGAGGCCGGTTCTGCGGTCTATGTGTCGGCTATCGGGACAGGAAAACCGGAGGTCGCCCTTGCCGACGCCGATGACGCGGCTAAGATGCCTTCAGTCGGTATCGTCACGAATCAGATTGCGAACGGTGCGAGTGGATATGTGGCTATCAACGGTCAACTTAACGGCTTGAACCGAACCACGGCTTCCGGCCCGGTTGCTGATGCCGACATCACCACCGGTGACATCGGCAAGACCCTCTATGTGTCCACGACCGCTGGCAAGTTGACCGTCACACGCCCTACCGGCAAGTCGGGCTTGGTGCAAAACGTTGGGCGAATCATCGACGTGAGCGGCTCGAACTTCAAGATGCAGATTTCGAACATTGGTCGTGCGAACGATACCCCCAATGCCTTGTCGGCACGATACTTGGAGACTGTCTCAGTTTCAACTGACCCACTTTCTCTCACTGTCGGCACACACGCGGGAAGATACCTCATCTATTCGGGGTCCTCGGGGACTGTGAATCTCCCTTCCACTTCAACCGCGGGAGAGCACTATACCGTGTTGAACGTCACCAGCGGCGACATCACCATTGGGCGCAACGGAAACAACATCAACGGGGCGGGCTCGGATTTCACCCTCGGCACCTACAACGGGGCAACTGCTATCGCCATTGGTTCCAACAACTGGGTCGTCCTCGGGTGATGACTGATGTACAACGCGATTGCCGGTTCGTGTGCTGAACAGAAGGCGAATTCCGCATCACCATTCGACCTCTCTCAGTTCGCCAGCGTTGCCCCTGTGGGCATCAATTACAACATGACGCAGGACACTCCGGGCGGAACGAACATCATTACGGGTATCGGCGTCACCGCCTCGAACTTTTACATCTCCAACACAGGTAGTGGTGGAACGTACGATTCGGGGACCGAAGAGATTCGGAAACTCGCAATCAACAATCCCGACGGTGTGGTTTCTCAACTGGACGACATTTCCGGCCTCGGCTTCAATCAGATTCGCGACATCCACATCGACAAGACTGGGCAGTACATCATCGGTGCTGGTTGGACTGACCAGCGTCCCCGCGCGGGTGGCTACGCAACCCCTGAAGACCTCACGAGCACACTTTCCTCCCGTGGGGACATCAGTAGCCCACTTGGGGCAGGTATTCAGGCCGTGGCTTGGAACAGTGACGGAACGAAGGCCGTGATGGCGACGGCTACCTCTTCCACGAACAATCGGATTCGTTCCTACACTTGCAACACTGCGTACAGCCTGTCGTCTGTGACCTCGATTGCAACAAAGGACATCTCCGACGCCAACACGAACGGGAACATCACCGGCGTGAAGTTCAATGACGACGGTTTCAAGATTTTCGTCTCACAGAACAAAGCCATTCGAGAGTATGCCCTCACCACCGCCTACGACGTCAGCACTATGGCGGCAAGCCCAACCTACACGCTCGACCTCAGCACCTACATCGGGGACAGGATTCTCGGCCCGGTGTACACTTCCGCAGGTGTGGCTGAGAGCATCGGTGGCTTCGATTGGTCCGCTGACGGGCGTACCATTTACGTCACTACGGTTTTCGGCGGGACACAGGCAATCTCGGGTGCGCCTACACCACCTGTTGTATTGGAAGGTAGGGACGCTCCGGCCCCAACACCGAACACGTTCCCGATTTTCTCGCTGACCTACTGAGGCCTACTGTTCTTCCTTGTAGAACAAGATGTCTCTTCCGATGATGACCGGATTACTCAGTTTGCTCCTGTCGCTAACGGTGAATCGTCCTTCGAACACTCCGGCTTCACAATCAAAGGTCGCAAGGCAGACCTTTCGCTTCTTCTTTCCGTTTGCGTTGCGGACACTGACGACGGTACCTGTGTACTCCACTCCGATGAAATCCGCAAGGCGGGAATCAATTGACGAAGAAGAAGCGCCCGTGTCGCACAATGCTTCCACGGTGACGGGCCAGCCCTCCCCTGTGGTGAACGTGACTTCTGTGTGAACGCCGTCACGAAGGAGGACCATATGTACGGGGGTGTGTTGCATCGAGACCTTCCTCCTACAAAGGTCAATACTCGTTGAATTTCTTCCGCTCGGTTTCAATGAGCCGACCGGTAGCGCGCATTTTCGCCGAGGAGCGAACGTAGTTGGCTACGGTTTCCCCCCGAGCATTTGCTTCCCGTAGGAGAAGTTGGAACAGGTGTTCGTCCACGCGGACCCCGATTGTTCGGGTCTTTCGCGGCTCGGAATCCTCTCCCATTGAAGTGCGGACGCTTCATCGTGATTATAGACGTTCGCACTCGTGAACAGATGTTTAACGTATTCCAGCGGCTCTTCATATAGGGGGCTTCGCTACCCCGAAATGCCCGCAAAACAATGGGCACTAAAAAACAGGAAGTGAATTGAAATGGAACTACGACCGTACTATGACCGCCCCACGGCCGTCATCAGCGACTACCTTGCACGAATCGACCAGAAGGTCAAGGCGAACTACCCCCACTGGGGATTTGAGAACAAGGGCGTCTGGCCCAAGGGAGAATACGGAAAGGGCGTTCTGCGCGCAGACCAATTTTCCGTCTTGGGGACGTTCGGCCAGTGGTTGGTGCCCTCTTCGGGCAGCACCGGTGCCCCCAACAGCGTGACCGTCGACGGCTTCGGCTGGGCGCAGCGCGTTCTCGACTTCAAAACTCTGGAGGAGTTCTACTACGTCCTCATGGGCATCCAGTACCCCGTGACGCCGCTGCTCGTGACCGAGCACCAGTGGCGCATCTCCGGTATCGAGACCCCCGTGGTCGACCAGCAGATTTTCGAAGTCCTTGAGGAGCCCTTTGTGTGGTACGAGGAACCGATTGTGGTAGAACCGGAAAAAACGATTGTGTGCGCCCACCGCGTCGTCGGCGGCGCCGCCACCTACGGCAACTCCACCATCGCGGGTGCCGAGAAGTGGCGCGTCATCGGATGCGTTGTCGGCCAGCACCATGAATTGATTCAGCAGCGCCAGTCCATCGGCGAACTCTCGTGAGGCTGTCTTCGGAGGAACAAGGAGGACAAGAACATGGGAGCAATCGGAGGACTTGACGTCGCTTACGGTGCCCAATTGCAGGTGGTGCGAACCAACCTGCTGGTCATCGAAGCGACCACTAACGACGTGACTGAGAACGGCGCAAAGAACGTGCTGGAACTGGCCCGACAGGGCCTGCCAGCCATGCTGAAGCCCGACCTCATCTACTGCACGGACGACACTGACGTGGACATTGAAGACGTGGCGTGGAGCGCCGCGACCATCTTCCAAGGTTCGCGCGACGTGAGCGGCACGAGCACGACCTTCACCGCCGCGGACAACCACGGACTCGTTCGTGACATCCGTGAGGTGCCTGTCGCGCCCGGAAGCGTCCTGCCCCAGCAGGCGACCACGGCCCTCGGGACCGTGGTCGGCTTCACGGGCGGGAAGTTCAACGTCGAAGCCATCTTGAGCGTCGGCGCCATTGAACTGACCACCATGGACGGTGCGAGCCCCGCGGCTACGCTGCTGGCCCCGTACTCGCTGGCTGAAGGCGCGCCCAACACCTTCGCGGCCGGCCCCAGCACGGGCGTCGTGCAAGGTGTGGACGGCAACAACGTGTACTCGCGTGCAATGGAGATGTCGTTTGAGAACTCGCAGGTCAACGCAACGATGGCTGCTGCCGGTGCCCCCGGCGGCGGCGTCGGTGTGCTCGACCTGTCCGGAGTGGCCGAGGCCCTCACCGGCGGCTTCGCCGGCACGGGCGTCAACTTCGGTGCGGGTGACCTCAACACGTTGAACAGTGGTGACATCACCATTGGTCAACTCAACGACGGAACCGCGGGCGCTTCGACCAACTACGCATGGGACGACATCGACGACGAACTGGCGAACAACGCCGGTATCGTCAGCGTCGTGTCGCTCTGCCGCGTCGCTTGAAGCGTGCAGCGTACACCGCTCAAAGAACCTGCTCAGTCTGACTGAGTAGTCATCCCACGGTGACGTGGGTAGTCAGCCCCCACCCCCGGGGACGCCCGGGGGATGGGAAAGCCCCCGTCCGGAGTTGCTCTGGGCGGGGGCATTTTTCGTACGTTGAAACCTCGGCATTCGTCGCTCGGTAGGCTTATACCGGCGAGGCACGTGCCCCAACACAAGGCCTGACGGCCGCACCTCACAGAAAGAAAACGGTGGAATAGAACATGGCGAATGGAAACCAAGGAATCCGCGCGGGTAGCGTCTTCGGCGCCCCGTTCGGGCAAGGACACGGCAGCAGCGGCGAAGGAATTGCACTGAAACCCGGTTTCCTGTGCAAGATTCGAGACCGATTCGTTCTCGTTGAGAGCGTGGAGGCACTTACGGTGGACCTCTTCTTCACGGACACGCACAGTGTGACGGTGGGCTCAAACCAAATCACCGACGCGGCGCTCGTTCGCTACGGACAGAATTCGATTACGGCGGCAATGTTCCCCAACGGCTCCCCCGCCACGGGTAGCGTCACTTCGACGGTGCTTTCCCCCAACTACGACTCGGGCCACATCAAGTTTGACGACCTCGAACCCTACTTCGGTCACCTTTACCAATTGTGCCCGACCATCCCCCAGCAACCAAAGTTCGTGGACACCACGAACGGCGAATACCTCGTCGCGAGTTCGGCTACCGACCCCGGCCTTCCTCCTTCCGACGAAGACGCGGACCAATCTATCCCGCTCGGCTTCCGTGGGACCGCCACCGGTCTCGTCTCTCCCAAAATGTACCTGCGACATCCGTCGGGGGTCCCCAAGTATGTGCTCGACGAAGCGCCTGAGACGGAATCGGGTTCGGTCGGGACGTCCTCTCTCTTCGGCCTCTCCGGATTCATTGACGGGCAGATTTCCTCCTGTGACGACCCGAACTGGGAATACTCCATCTGGATTGAGCACGGCGAGAACAACCTGCCTACCTTCAGGATGGTCAACGACTCGGAAGAATACATCGTGGACGGCCGCCTTCGCCTCATCGGCTGGAAATACCGCGTGGTGGAACTCAGCATGAACCAACTCGCTGAAATCAAGGCCCGCACGGGTGGACGTCTCACGTTCAAAATCATCAATCCGGCCGGTATTCCGACTACGGGGAGTCTGCTCGCTGAGTACTTCCCGAAGTGAGGGGGGTGATTCAGCGTGTCTGAAGAAAGCATCATCGCCGCGAATGTCGCGGATAATGCCCCTTACGTCACGCAGAAAGGCCGCGTTGACCGTCGAATGGTTCGGGAGTCAATCCAGAACCTCATTCTTGACGCAGGTAGGGAATTCGTCCTCCTCGATTCGAAGGAGCGCGGCGACCTGTATGAAATCCGTGTGGTTTCGGACAACCCTTACCTTGAGGTCTATGTGGAACTCGACGAATACCGCAACGAAAACACCAGCGCGGCCGAACTGCTCGCCCAACCCGAAACGGGGCGCCTGCTTTCGAATTTCCAAGCGATTGACGGTGGTTCCCCGGGTGCCGGCTACACCTTGCTGTACAACCCTGACCTCCCCGAAGATTACGACGGTCGCGTTCGCGTAGTGCTCCGAAACAGGATTCGTCCCTCCAAGGATGTTTTCGGTCAAGCCCTCGATGCCGACCGCGCTGGAGGGTACACCTCACGTTCTGGCCTCGCCACTCCAACGAACCTTGGATTCAGCGGCGGTGCCGTGATTCCACACAATGATGTTCGTGTCGACGAATCGAGCCTCCTGAACAACGCCTACGGTATCGTCCATTCCCCTGACTTCTACAACACGCCCGGTGTCCCGAACAAGTCGTTCATGACGCCTAACGGCCTCACTCTTGCGCCCGGCGCATATCATCCCTATGTGGGGATTGCCGGGAAGCCGACCTTTTCTTTCGGAGAACCCGTCCCTGTTGCCGCCGCCCCGACGACCGGCATGACGAACACCATGCACGTTTTTGTGGACCCGGTCCTTCGAGTCCAAGGAAACGAAGACGACGCAAGGACGTGGCCCTCTCGGACGTCCCAATACATCTATTTCGCCGATTTCGCAGGCGCTACGCTTTCGGCTGGAACATATGTCGCAGGTGCGCGCATGTGGCTCAAGGACGGGAGGAACCTGTATTTCCCGGGCGTCATTCAAGGCGTCACTGACAGTGTGAACCTACCGACCAAGTTCGCGACAAATGGTGGCTCCGCTTACGCGAACTGTCTTCGCGTGGAGGTTTCCCCCGGTCTTCAGTATGCACCCCCTCCTATCCGCGTCCGCGGATATGACCCCTCTGGCCCCGGCAGCGGGAGCAGCCTAAACGGTGGTTTCGGCGTCGTCACCTCTCAGGCTGACACCAACCCTCACGTTCTCGTTCATTCAGCAGAAATCCGGCGCTTGAAGCGCGTTTCCTACGACGGGTGATACAATGACGAAGTTCAAGCATCCTATTCTGAGTGTGGCTGACCGACATCCTGTCCTGTTTGCTCTTTTCGGCTGGGCGGTGCTTTTCGAACTTCCTTCTTCCGTCATCGGGAAGACCTTCCGGCAGACCAAATATGGCGACTATCGCCTCGGTAGCGTTCGTCCCTATGCTCCGGGTCCTGACCAAGGCATCTACAAGGGCGACCTCTACCGGGACACGAACCACATGAACGGTCAGGGTTCTCACGGCCCCGGTGGCCGTTCTGTGGGCGTTCAGGGTGGCGACCCAATGTATCGGGACACTCGTCATTTGACGCCTTCTCTTCCTTCGCCTGAAGCCAGCGCGTCGACACACCGTTTCGCCCCACACCAAGCACCTATCGGACAGAATGCCTCACAGTCCCTCGTGGACCTTCACACGGGCAACTCGGTCTTCGCCGGCCTGTCAGGTGTTCAGAAGTTGTGGGGGGAGCGACGGTGAGTCGACATTCGAACTACATGGTTCGTTCTCACCTTCGTTCGCTTGACGCCAATGCTTCTGAATTGCAGAAGATGATTGGTCCTCAAACGAATGTGGACGAGTGGGCACGAACCTACATGGCGACGGCAGACGACCGCCTCAATGCGGTTCACGACTACATGGCCTACCGCGACCTCGGCGCGGTCCTTGAGCCTATCACGAAGAAGCACGTCATGTCCACGGCTCTTATCGGGGGCGCTGCTACGGCCGTGCTCTATTTCGCCTTCGCGGACACCTTGAAGTACAAAGTGAACCGAAGCAACATCGGGAAGGCTGCTATCGCAGGAGCGGTAGGGGGAATCGTCATCGGAGGCGCCGGAACGGGCCTGTATCACTACCAGCGAGCGTGAGAAAATGGGAGTACTACCATCGAGAGCCGAAGTTTCGAAGTTCATTGACCTGCACCCCATTGTGAGTGCATTCGGCGCCCTGAGCATGGCGTATTCGTTCAACCGTCTGTATCAAGCGTTCACCTCCCCCGAGGGAAGTTCTCCCTATGCGTCCGCTTGGGACGGACTCGGAATGTCCAAGGCCGAAATCGCTGCCAAGCACCCGGACGGGACGAAGCAGGGCCACATCAATGAAATGCACAAACTCATGAAAGAGGGATATTCCTTCGAGGAAGCCCACAATGAAGCGAACCGTCGAGGATTTACCCCCGGCGCTCTCGGCGCTTCCACGTCCACCACGACCTCAACATCTGCCTCTCACGGCATGATGCCGAGGATGACCGCTCCGACGTACATGGAGGAGCATGGTGGGCAGCCGAAGATGTTCGGGAGGGTGAAGCAGACCCCTCCTTCTCTCCGTCGTCGTCTTTCTCAAGGCGTCGGCCTCGGTAGCGCGCCAACCAACTTCAACGGAAAGCAGACCTTCGGTGCGAAGCGTGAAGCCGCTCCAAGTAGGGACGTCCACGACTTCTACATGACCTCGGGGCTCATTCCCGAAATGGCCGACGACATGGTGGTGGCTTGAATGGCGATGAGCAAGTCCCAATGGCTCACACTCGGTGTGACGGTGGCCTACCTCGGCATCGCCATGTTCCATTTCCGTGAGAACCGGAAGGGACTTGGGACCGCCTTCCTCGGCTACACCGTCGCAAACACCGGAATGATTTGGGCTGAGAGCCAAACCCGGTGAGTGATACAATGGGCATGGACACGGGGCTCACCATTTCGATTCACGAGGTCCCGTCTTCGAAGATTTTTCCTGACCACCAGAGCGCGATAAAGCGACTCAGCGCGGAAAAACCGATATTGGAATTCAGGTTTGACGATGAAAAGACACGTCTTCTTGGGGCAGGCAACACTTTTCCAAAAGCCGTCATGTTTCGTCAAATTGATGTGGACTTGGGAGACGACCACCATCAGCCCCTTGTCCTTAACCAAGCGCTGAGAGATGGCCCTTGGTGGGACGTTTCTCCTACCCCGGACTTCTACCCTGTCGACGCACTTGCTTACCTTTACCATCCGTGCAGGTACATCGAGTTCATGGAAAGCAGCGAGGTTGCTGGTGGGATTTGGGATGACATAGATGGGGTCAAAGTGCTTCGTTCGATTGAGGCATTCGCCCTCTTGGCGCTTGGAACCCCCGACGAAAAGGTCATGAAAGAACTCGACAAGCCTCGAACTTCCCTCCTTCGCGTGCCGAAGGGATGGTCTCCGTTGAGCAGGGCTTACAAGTCAAAAAAGTTCGACTACCTGAATGAGGACGACTTTTCTCATTCTCGTTTCAGGACCCTTGCATTGATGGACTTGAAAGTAGACGGCGTCAAGATGAAGCAATCCGGAAGCGCACCGCCTCTCCAAACCTACCGTTCTCTCATTTCCACCATGCGCTCGCTTCAGAAGCGGGTGAAATCGGGAAAAACGACCATTATGACGACATTCTTGCTGAACCCGAACTACGACTACGATTCGTCCCCCTTCGAAGGAGTCCCTATCGAAGAGAGGCCGTTCATTGACGGGCGGTATAAGCGCATCTGAGGTGAAACAATGGGCCACGACGACATGCACCGCAAGACGACGCGCTATCACCCGCACGCGCACGACCCCATGGCGAGGACGTGGGCCAACGACTTCACGAACCTCGCCCTCAACCCCGCGTATGAGAAGAGCGCCGCCCCGCTATCGAAGCGAAGGAATGGGCTCTATATGGGCGTGGACAAGAGCGCAGGGTCGTTTTACGGGCTTTCGGGCCTCGCAGGGCGGGACACCGATTGGTGGATGCAGCAAGCGGTTGGCGCTATCGCGCTCGTTGGCGTAGCGTCGGCGATGACTTGGATAGGTGTTGAACTGTTGGACCTGTTGAACTTTGACCTTGACCCGGCTGATGCTTGGAGAGTCGTGGGGGTTCCCATTGGAGTCGGAACCGCCATGATTGCCTATGAACTACGGCGATAGGATGAAGAGCATTTAAGTCCGCTCCGCTGAGGGGAGTGGGTGATGAAGGTCGTCACCCGTGAGCATATCCGTGGTCCATACGGCAACTGCAAAGGATGTGGCGTGGGTACACGCTCTCACGTGCTTGAACCGGCGAAGTATGAAGAGTACGAAATCGTCGAGGAGCACGAGGTCGAGGAATACATCGAGGAGTTCGAGGAAGAGACCGGAGAGGAGGAAATCGAACTGCGCTACGCGCTTCTTGAGCGTCCTACGGTGATGTGTCATCGGTGTTGGTGTTCCTTCAGGGAAAGCCAAGTGGAGCACCTCAAGAAGAACGTCGAGGAATGGGTGGCGAACCCATTGGAACACGTGCCGAACATCAAGGTCTTCTTGCGTAGGTGGAAGTACCATGACTTCAGCCGGGAATGCGACGCCGAACACGTGTCGTCCGTGAGGTCTGTCCGCGCCGCGCTCAAGGAGGCCATGACGAATGTCGAATGAGCAGGCAATGGCTATCATCGACGACTGCCGAGCACGGCTTCAGGAAGCCGGCGTGGAGGACGTTCTCATCGCTCTTGGTGGCGAAGGAGGAATCGCGTTCTCTTTCAGCGGGAACACGAAAACGCTCGCCTACCTTGCGATGTCGGCATGGCTTGAGGTCATGATGACCTCAATGGACAACACGTATGTTGATTCGGGAGCGAAAGGAGGGAACGAGTAATGGCTTCAGACGAGCGCATCAGGGCGAATGAATGGGAAGTGAAGAAGCGGTGCCCCATTTGCGCCGACATCGCTGCAAAGAAAATCAACCCCGAAGGGGAACAACTGTTCGACGATGCCGCCCAAAAGCAGCCGATGTTCTGCCCCAAGTGCGGCCACCTCGACATTCGCATGTTCCATGAGGTCGGTGCGGTTGAAATCGCCCGCACTTCTCAGCGCGGGGACACGCAGCCGTGGACGCATGTCGTCGTCGTCAAGTGCATGTCCTGTGAGTGGAGCCACACCGCCGCCACCAACCCGTGCCTTGGGAACCCTTGGGACGAGGTTATGGGCTTCGACCGCCCAATGGACCAGACCAAGGAGACCAAAAGGAAGGTCCGCTTCTCCAATGAGCAAGCCGTCGGGCTTCGCGCACATGACGAAAAGTACACGAAGGAAACCCGTCTCCAAGACAAAAGGTATAAGGCCAAGAGGAACGTGCATCAACCTGAACCGGGAAGTGAGGAATCCCAATCCGAGGAAAGCACGTTCACCTATGTGCCCACCAAAGAAGAGGAACGCCTCCCACGGTTCAAGAAAAAGAAAGACAAACCGGAGGAATGACGGATGGCAAAAGAAATCAAGGAAACGACAATCAGCGTGGGACTGCAGTACAAGAATCTGGACTTTACGCTCAGTCAGCAGGTCAGCAACTACGAACTCGAGGAGCGTCTCGACATCCTCGCGGACATCGTGAAGTCGCTGGGTGCTACCCAAGGCGGCCTCGTGGACCCCGCGTGAATACCCCGCGGCTCGTAGCCAACGGGCTCGTTTTGAGCCATTGACCTACAGTTCACAGGGCGGTTGAGCCCAGCAACATTCAAGTCAATGAGGGATGTGCATACGGCATGGACGATTCATTGAATGTTCGCGCGCCCGGTATCGGCGCCCCAACCTTCCCCGTCAAGGGCATTGTTGATTCCGACACCAACCTCGCAAAGATGCAAACAGTCGACTCCGGGGTGGAGTCTTTCCCGACTTTCCGGATAGGAACCACCGAATACGGCTTCGCTTCACTGACCGTAGGCACTTCGACGAAGAACCTCGACGACCTCTATTCCGACGCATACGCGGCGGGGACCAACAATCCGATTATCCCGATTGTAGCCCAGCGTAGCATCACCCTCTTTGCGGACTCGGGCAACAGTGCCGCCGTCCGCGTGGGGAATGCTCAGACGAGCACGACCGTCGGGTTCCCCCTTGTCGCCGGCAGTTCCCTCACCCTCGAAATCACTCGCGGTTCCAGCATTTTCTTGTGCGCCGCCTCCGGTTCTTTGACGGTTCATTGGATTGCCGTTTGACCGTGCCTTTTATCCCCACTTCGCATAGGGGACCCTTCTGAGAGACATGAGTCAAGCCACAGACGCCAAGCAGCAGAAGACGCAGACGGCCCAAGAGGTCAATATCGGAATCGGCAAGTTCGTCGCCGAATTGGTCCGTTCGACCCTCGGACCTATGGGAATGGACAAGATGCTCGTCGACCGGAGCGGTCGCACGGTCGTGACGAACGACGGAGCCACCATTCTCAAGGAAACCAATTTCACCCACGCCACGGCACACATGATGGTCGAGGTCGCGCGCACGCAGGAAGAGGAGTGCTATGACGGAACGACGTCAGCAATCGTCATCACGGGTGAACTCCTGAAGCAAGCGGAGGACCTCATCGCGAAGAAGGTTCACCCGACGACCATTGTTCGTGGGTACCAACTGGCCCTGAAGAAGTGTCAGGAGGTCGCCGACACGCTCACGCTCCCTGCGGAAGACTACCTCCTCGAAGTGGCGAAGACCGCTATGACGGGCAAGTCTGCCGAGGAGGCGAAGGAGCATCTCGCGGTTCTCTGCGTGGAAGCGACGGAGAATGCTTCTCCGGGCTCAATCAACATCATTTCCCGCTACGGCTCTCCCGTCACGGACTCCTACGCCCCGAACGGGATTGTCATCGGTCAGGTGAAGATGCACAACGCCATGCCTTCGGACATTGAGAATGCCTCTATCGCGCTCGTGGACGGTGCTCTCGACCTTCCGGCGATGGCAAAGGGAACGAACCTCCAATTCAACACGGCGCAGGACGCTGAGGCCTTCCGTGCGAACCAGCGCAACATGCTGCAGGGGATGGCTGACCACATTCTCGGCCTCGGAGCGAACGTAGTCCTCACGTCAAAGGACATCAACCCGGCCCTTGCGGAACTGTTCGCGCGCCACGGCATCATCGCGTGCCGTCGCTGCGCCGCTTCCAATCTTGAGGCCGTGGCTGACGCCACTGGGGCTCTCATCGTTTCCGGTCTTGAAGACCTTGAGGTCGAAGACCTCGGCACGTGTGGGAACATCGAGGAAGTGAGTGCCAGCGTGGGTCAGCGTGGCTTCTTCATTCTCAAGGACACCCCCAACGCCAATGCGGTTTCTCTCGTCATCAGCGCCCCTACCCAGCAGACGGCCGAGGAAATCAGCCGCGCCATGGACGACGCTATCGGCGTGGTGCACGTCGCCCGAAAGGAGGGGAAGGTCCTCGCAGGTGGCGGTGCTTCTCAGGTTGAAATGGCTCAACATCTCCGTTCCTACGCTGCGAGCGTGGGCGGCCTTGAATCCCTCGCGGTCGAGGCTTTCGCCGACTCCCTCGAAATCATTCCGCTCACCCTTGCTGAGAACAGTGGACAACTCCAGCCAATCGCGACGCTCCGTGAACTGAGGAAGGCTCACGCGGAAGGCGCGAAGAATGCCGGTTTGAACGTCTATACCGGCGGCGTGGTGGACATGGCCGAAGAGAACGTGGTTGAACCCCTCAAGGTGGTGAAGAGCGCGCTTGAGAGCGCAACAGCGACGGCTTCGCTCCTTCTCCGCATCGACAACATCATTATTGCGAAGGAGCCTGACGAGTTCGGGGAGTGATTGAATGGACATCGAGAAGGCTCAAGAAGGAATCATCGCCCTGCGTGAAGCAGGAGTGAGGTTCTTGCTCATAGTCGAAGGCCCGGACGGCGTGGAACTCTTCACAAGGGAACCCGCGGACCGCGTCGAGATACTTGGACTACTGGAGGTGGCGAAAATTGGTTGTCGGACCTGAAATGATTGGGAGCAATCCCTTGCTGAATACCCTTATGGGTGAAACGAACGAAGAAGAACAGGAATACAGGGACCAGTTGCGCGAAAGCGAACTGCGCCTGCTGGGCACGATGCTGTTTCAGTCAATCCTGCTCGCGTTCTGTATTCTCCTTTACGTGAATTGGACGTGGAGTCACTTCAACACGGCCTACGAGAGCGCCATCTTCTATGGCTTCGCGGGCTTTTCGGTGCAGGCGGCGTTCTACTTCATCTATCGGGCGGCCTTCGAGGACTCGAACCAACACCGCCGCCAACTCAAGCGGATGCGAAACGCGAACCGTCGGAGGATGGCTGCGCTCAAGTTTGAGCAAGAAAAGTCCCAACTGGAGACGGTTCTGCAGCAACAAATGATGCTGTACAAGAGCAACCTCGGGGCAGCGATGGCGGACGGTGTTATCACCCCTGACGAATCACAGGCGCTTGCGGGAAACCTGCAGGGCATCCAAGCAGCCTTGAGCCAATTAACGGCTCTTCAGGGAGGGCAGCAACAGATGCCTCAACAGGGGCTACAACCCTCGGGAACGAAACCCCTGACGCCCGAGGCCTTCGGAATCGACCGACACCGCGTCATGGGAATTCCGGTGGGTCCGAAATTGACCCTCAACCAGCCCATCCCAACGAAGCCTCAATCCGACGGCTCATCCGAGAGGAATTCGCTCGATTTGACCCCGGAAGGAGTCGAAACCGAAGCGTGAGATGTGGGGCCATGACGGCCAAGGGCGAGCCATGCAAGAGGAAGACGACCGAAGGTGAGGCTTGCTTCCAACATAGGTGAGAGAATGGGCATCATCTTCAATGACGAGCAAGACGCTCAAATGGAATCGTTGATGAAAACGACCCACCTCGGTCAGACTTGGGCGATGCGGTATATCCGAATCAAATACATGTTTTGGGGAGCCATTTCGACAGGTGTCGGAGTCTTGGTCACGGCCGTGACCGACTACGTCATCACGAAGACCACCGGTAGCGCAGGTATCATCGGTTGGATTCTCGGGTGATGTAATGGTTGACCCTCTCGCCACGACTGCCATTGTCGTCGCACACGGCTTTTGGCGATTCTTCGACGCCGCTGGGGCGTACGTGACGCACAATGTTGGGGTGTATGGATTCAGCGAAACCGGGAAGTCAACCCTTGACCGTCAATTGATGACCGAGGGGAAGATTCGCCCTCTTGGCGAAAACGAGCGAACCCACCACAAGAAGAAGTTCCTCTCAAAGCACCATCAAATGCCGGAACGACACATCCACCGCGTGCGCTCGGACGGTCTTCAGAAGACGGTCATTTCCCGCGACATTGGCGGTCACCAAGAGTACTTCCCCATGTGGTTGAGGGACATGTACCAGCGTCGGATTAGGACCCTCATTGTGATGATAGACCATCGTCACCTCCTCGACCCCAACAATACGTCGAACCAATTGGCTTTCGGCTACATCGTCGAATCACTGGCTTCGGGGAAGCGACCGCGAGGGCTCGGTCTCATCAGCCGTTTCAAGGCAAGGAAGTGGCGCCCAAACCGAATCATCGTCCTTGCGAACAAGGCCGATGTTTGGCTTGACGAGGAGGGCTATTCACAATGGGAGCGCGGCCTCATTTCCGAACATCCAATCTTCCTTCCTTTTCGGGAACACCTTTACCAGTTGCAGGAACTGCGAATTCCAACACGTGTGGACGCGGTGTCGGCGACGGTCGGTTGGAACGTGGAAGAAGCCATCATGAAGGGGATGAGTGACCTATGAGCAACTACCAAGAAGAACGAATGAAGCAGTTAATCGGCAATATGCCGCAGAACAGAGGAATGGATTGGGATGCGGTGACCCCGGTCATTGATTTCCATTTCAGCAGGCACCCTGACCCCGTGCGTGCGCGCAGGGAGAACATTCGCCTCGCACGGAAGACGTTGAAGCCCGTCAAGAGGTGGACAGGGGTCTTCGGCTACAAGTTCAACAGTCGGCCCCAACAGTGCGTCGTGACGGGCGTGGATTGCACGAATCAGGACTACGGCGACTTGCGCCAAGAGTTCCTCATTGACCCGGTCACCAAGCAGCGCATTCACTTCACCCCTTGGACAGGTGTTCTTCCCGGCAAGGGGCGCATGATGACCGGCACCTACTGCCCCCAAGCCTTGCAACTCTACAAGTTGCTGATGGAGTGGATGGAGCAGGAGGAGCGCGAGAACGAGCGCGGCTTCTTCCGACAGATGAAGAAGAAGGGTGTTTCGTTCATCCCCATCAAGAAGCCACCCGCCAAGCCGAAGACTCCACTTGAGGCGAAGTACGAAGAAGCCGTCCTCGAGGCCATCAAGGACGGAATCCCCGTGACCCGACTCGTTGATTCCTTCGGGCGCAACCGTGGAACGCAAATCACCTTCTATGACGACTACATCAAGGGCATGGCGACCGACGGCACACCCTATGGACACCCGTCCACAATCGCTGAATTCTATGCCCGCGAGCAGGACGAAGAGAAGATGTTTGAAGAAGCCTTCAGCGAAGCGATGAAGGAGGCGTACCAATGAGGAATGTTCAAGACGAAAGTGAGCGTGGCTCGAATAGGGGGTTCTGAACATGGGTCTCTTCGGAAACAATCAAACTCAACAGTCGCTCATGCCGAATGGGCTCTCCAACGGACAACAGCAGGTGCTGGGGAATGTGGCGAACGCCGCGCAGTCCTCCGGTCTTTCGGCTATGGCCGGCCAAGCCGCCATGGGGCAGATTGACGCCATGACGAACGGCATGAACAACGAGGACCAAGTTGCGCTCCTTTACAGGCTCATGGCCGCGCATCCGAATCAGGTCGCGCTCTTCATGCTCTCATATCCTCAGTTCATGGCCGAATTCGCGAACCTGCTCTCCCTCATCGTGAAGAAGGAATTGTATGCCTTCTTCAAGAGCGGAGCCCTTGTGTCCGCCACGGAGCGCGGTGGCGCATACACGGTCAACTCAGAGGCCGGTGACTACGCTTCGATTACGCAGGAGAACATCGACATGCAGATTTCGAAGGTCGTTCCTCTTCAGCAAATGCAGATGCAGGTCTCTCAGGCCGACATGAACGCCATGCAAATGATGGGCGGTCACCAGCAGAACATGATGATGAACCAAATGCAGCAGCAACAAATGATGCAGCAGCAGATGATGCAGCAACAGATGATGGGCCAGCCTCAGCGACCCGGAATGGGCGCGGCCCTTGGTGGCTTCGGCGCCTCCCTCATCCGTGGCTCTCTCGGACTTCCACCCGCCCAGCAAGCACCCATGCAGCAAGGGATGACGCAACCCGGCATGCAAGGTGGCTTCTGAGGGGATTAGATGCAGGGATTCCCCAAGCGGAACCCTACGGCGTCTCAGCGTAGGTACACGAAGGCATTTGAGAAATCAAAGAGCGCGCTTGCGGACTTGGAAAAGGCGAAGGAAAACGTCATTCTCGCCCTCCAAGGAACCTTCAATGGACAAGAAGTCGGTCCAAACTTCCTCCCCGCCTTCCTTTCTCTCGTCGGGAAGGAAAACTTCGTTGACGCATTGTGTGAGAGGCTCCAAGTGGAGAGTCCCTCCGCCACCGACAACCTCACGGCGCTTACTGCCGCTACAGGAACGGTGCTCGAATGGCCCGAAGAACTGAAGGGGGCGTTCATCGAACTTCTCTCCGAGTACAAGCCCAAGAAGACGGTGTTCATGCAATCCATGTTCATCCGCTTGTGGTTCAACCTGTATTCCCTCCTTCGACTTGAGGTTCCTATGGACACGCAGATTTCCAACATGCGAAAGGAAATCGACATCGTGAACGTCCTTTACCCCGAAGCGGGACTGAAAATCAATGCCCCTCACCCCGACCCTCGCAACTGGGGAACGAGTGAAATGGTCCCTCTCGGAGAGCGTTTCGACACCATTACGCGAGAAGTCGAGAAGATGAATGAGGAA
>Ga0181556_1000529_pt1 | contig 41267 bp, 51 predicted proteins | sample 011ome_14_FD_148651 | JGI IMG/M metagenome (GOLD analysis project Ga0181556, IMG submission 148651) | Coastal salt marsh microbial communities from the Groves Creek Marsh, Skidaway Island, Georgia - 011505AT metaG (spades assembly) | ecosystem: Environmental > Aquatic > Marine > Intertidal zone...
AACGGGGATATCGACCTGGCCACCTTCCAGCAGCAACAGCGCCAACTCAATGAACACGAGTGGCAACTGCGGGCGGCGGCCCTCAAGGCGGATATGGCCCGGGAACAGCATCAACAGGCGATTGCTCAACGGTGGGCCTGGGAACAGGAAGCGTATTTCAGGAAGCCGGAGAATCGTGCCTTCCGGGATGATCCGGTTATTTCCCATGCCTTCGAGGGCGCGTTGAAACTCCTGGCGGCGGATGAAGCCAACACCAAGCGCGACATGGCCTGGTTTCTGGAAGAAGCCGGGCGATTGAGTCGGGAAAAGGTTCGGGAACTGGCGGCTGGCCTGGGAATGCAGGCGGGTGAACCGGCCAAACCAGCGGGTGGAGCCCCACCCCCGGCAAAGCGCGGGCGGCCCAATGCCCCGCCACCCCCGCCGACCCTGGGCGGAATCCCAACGGCCATGACCCCCGACCCGGCGGCGGACGAGTTTGCCTATCTGGACAAGCTCAATGGACTAGAGGCGGAACGGGCTCTCGCCAAGCTATCGCCCGATCAGCTTGACCGCTATCTGTCCCAATAACCCTTCACCCCAGCACCCCGAGGCGCACATGGCGAGCTTTCATGATTTGCGAGTAGGCGAAACCTTGTGTTTGCGCGGGGTGGGTGAGGTCAAGGTGACACTGCGGGCGAAATCCGGGCGTCGAGCACGATTGGAAATCGTAGCGGACAACGGGGTGATGATCCAACCGGCGGATGATCTCGCCAAGATCCGGCTATCGCTGGGTACGGACAATGACCCTCATCGGGTAACAACGACGGCGCATCCCTGGCGATAAGCCGTCGTCATCAAATGCTAATCGCGGGCCTATGCTAGGGGTGCATCAGGTGACGCGCAGGAGTGCGTTCCTGGAGGTACTTAACTTCCGTGGAGCGCATTCATGGCTATGACCATCGTGGGTGTGGGCGACCCTAAAGCCGTCCAAAAATATAGTAAGGTGCTGGCGGTCGACGTTGGCCGCAAATCCTACTTCTCAAAGAAGTTCATGGGCGTGGGGGAATCCGCCGATACCCCATTGCAGATCCTGCCCCATCTCGAAAATGATGCGGGCGACAAAATTTCCTACGACCTGGTAATGCAGTTGAAGAGCCGCCCCGTCACGGGCGACGCGATTTTGCGTGGGAATGAAGAGGATCAATACGAAGGTCCCCTGAACGTGTAAACGTTCAGTGAAAACTCCGTGAATTGCTGGGACATCTGTAGAAGTGTAGAATACTACAGACAATCAGCAGCCAAGCGGAGCCAGAGTGAAGACGTGTACCAAGTGTAATCAGACCAAAAGCCTTTCAGAATTTTATGTTCATGCAGCCGGTAAACGCCCAGGGCTTATCTCAGCACGATGCAAATCGTGTGAAGCTGAGCGGATGCGCGTTTACTATGCCGAGAACAAAGACAAGAAAAAACTTTGGTTTGATAGAAGGTATCAACGTCTCAAAGACTCAGTTTTCGCAGCCTATGGCGGCTATCGGTGTCAATGTTGCGGAGAAACAGAACCCTTGTTTCTCACCATTGACCATATCGCCAATAACGGATCACAACATCGCCGCGAACTATCTGGCGATGGATACCGAGACGCGAGTGGTTACAAAACCTATCGCTGGCTGGAAAACAACGGATTCCCTAAAGGATTCCAAGTCTTGTGCGCAAACTGCAATCAAGGCCGTTATCGCAACGGCGGAGTTTGTCCGCACCACTCCGGTTCTGAAGGTTCAACGACTATCCCGAAAGGGAGTACACAGCAAGCAAATGGCTGTGGAAGTGCGGAGCAACCCGGAAACACGCCGGGCTGATGATATAGTCTGCTCTACCGGGATACTGGTAGCTGCCCAAATCTGGGCGGATGCGGTGTTGCGTACCGTATCGAACATTTGGCTGAAATTCTATACGGATTCTCTCTACATCGACCAGATCCGGCACGGTGTCAATACCGGCGGACGCATGAGCCGCAAGCGCACCCTGCACAATATGCGCGATGTCGCTCGCAAACGCGAGGGCGACTGGTGGGCCAGGCTGATGGACGAGACCTTGTTCATGTACCTTTCCGGGTCCCGCGGCGTCAATGCCGATTTCATCGAGCCAACCACGTTCACCGGCTATGCCAGCAATAGTTTCGTGGCCCCCGATACCCAGCATTTGCTGTACGGCGGCAATGCCACCAGCAAGGCGACGGTGGATTCAGCCGACAAGCTGGACCTGACCCTGATCGACCGGGCCATTGCCCGAGCCGAGACCATGGGCGGCGGCACCTCCGGTATCCCAGCCCTTCAGCCGTGTGAGATCGACGGCGAGCCCCATTACGTCCTCGTCATGCACCCCTGGCAGGAATACGACCTGCGCGTATCGACCTCCACCGGCCAGTGGCTGGATATCCAGAAGGCGGCCGCGGGTGCGGAAGGACGTTCCAGCCCCTTGTTCAAGGGCGGTCTGGGGATGCACAACAACGTCATTCTGCACAAGCACAAGGGCGTCATTCGCTTCAGCGACTATGGGGCTGGCAGTAACGTGGCGGCCGCCCGTGCCCTGTTCATGGGCCGGCAAGCGGGCGTCGTGGCTTTTGGTTCGCCCGGGTCCGGGCTGCGCTTCGACTGGCACGAGGAAATGGAGGATCGGGATAACCAGTTGGTTATTACCACCTCGTCCATCTTCGGGGTCAAGAAGACTGCCTTCACCATCGACAGCACCAGCCGCGATTTCGGCCTGGTGGCCCTGGATACCGCCTGCGCTGACCCGTCCTAATTGAGGTGACCACATGAGTACTGCTGCGCTGTCTTATCGTTCCCCCTGGGCTACCGGGGCGAAAGTGATGCCCGTCCCTACGGGGCCGGAAGTCATCAATGTTCTGATGTCTCACACCATGACCTCGGCGGAAGTCGATGCCCTGGCGGCCAATGACATCATCACCATGGGTTATCTGCCCGAGAACTGCGCCTTTGTCGATGCCATCTGCGCCATGACGGCCGGGATTGATACCGGATCTGCGCTGGATCTTGACTTTGGCATCGTGAATGCGGGCGAAACCGATCTCACCACCGAACTGGTGAACTCCATTCTGGTGGATGGCACTACCAGCTTGGCCCGGGTCACCATGACTGAAACCATGCTGCTGCTCAACACCGACGGCGCCACCAAAAAGAAGCTGGGCTTCAAGGTAGCTACGGCGGCTGGTACCCCAGGCGCTGGCACGGTCTATCTGAGTCTGAGCTATCGCGCAACCCAATATGGCGGTTGATCTGCGGGCGGGGGCAACCCCGCCTGTCCTTATTGACGCGGTTCAGCCGCGAGGATGAATGAGATGCCTATTGGTATGAGGCCACCCCTGGGTGGCATGAAACCGCCGATGCGCGGGCGTCCTGGGATGGGCGGTGGCGTTCCGGGTCGCGGCGTGATGCCGTCACCGGGCATGGCCCGTCCTATGGGTGGCGGCATGGTCAAGTCCGCCATCAAGAGCAAACTGGGCGGCATGGGCCGGTCGCGGGGGAAATAAGTCATGGCAATTACCGGCACGAATACCCTGCATCAGGACGAGACGTTTGTCGTCGAAACTCTGACGACAGAAGACGCAACAGTTACCGATGACCTGAGTGTTGGCGACGACCTGGGTGTTAGCGGTGACCTGAGCGTGACGGGAACGGCCATGATCGGCGGCAGCCTGATCGTGGGCACCCAGACCCCGATGTTTACGGCCACGATCGGATTGGCGAAATCGTCTACCACCGATGGCATGGACATCACCATCACGTTGAAGCAAAGCAGCGGGGCCACCTTGGGGGCGATTCAGACCTTTATCGTCTTCATGAGTGAGACCAATACCGGCACGGGCTTGACGGCGGATACCTATTCCGGCGACTTGACGGCCTCCACCGGTACGATCTTGCAGGCGCTGACAGCCAAAAAAGCCTGGTTGGTGACCACCGCGGCCAGTGGCATCTTTGCTGCTACCCTGGTGGCTTCGGCCAATCCCACCGATCAGTACGTGGTCGTGGTGCATCCGCTGAGCGGCCAGCACATCGTCTCGGCGGCCTCTGGCACCAATTGGGAAGGCGCGAGCTGATGCGGGTTTATAGCCTGATCAAGCGGCCCAATGGGCATGTCGTCACCCTGGATGGGGTGGCGTATGCCTTTCTGCCTCCTGACTGGTGCTGTGAAGTCGCGGAGCCGCGTCATTTGGCGCGGTTTCAGGCGATCACCGAAGGCTACCGTTTGGATGAACCGCTCCCGTCGTCCCCTACGCGTCTGCGGGGTAGGCCACGGAAGATTAGACCGGCTGAGGCGGATTGATGGTTACCCTGGAACAGTTCCTGCCACTGGTGCTGGGGCGTCTGCCAGGGTGCCCGGAGATGATCCTGGAGAACGCGGTGCGGGATGCCTGCATTCAGTTCTGCCAGGAAACCCGGTTGTTCACCTCCGCGGTGGATGTCGATGTCGTAGCCAATGAGGCGACGGTCGAGCTATACCCGGACACGGATACCCACTGGGAAGTGTTGACGGTGCGGCGTGATCAGCAGTTGTTGACTCCGACCAATCGGGATGATTACGCCGCGGATGGCTATGGCCAGGCCAGTGGCACTCCTACCCATTATTACCTGGAAGGCGACCGTACCCTGGTGCTGGGTCCTGTCCCTGACGCGGACGAAACCCTGTCCGCTACGGTCAGTGTGCGACCCAAGGACACGGCAACGCGGGTCCAGGATGCCCTGTACAGCGATTTTCGCACGGCGATTGCCGCCGGGGCGCGGGCTTGGGTGCGCCGCAACTATGGCGATTGGGTCAACCCGCAGTTTGAAGCGGAAGACCTAGCCATCTTTCGTGACGCCATTGCCCGGCAACAGTTACGGCGGGCGCGAGGTGGCGGGACAGCTGTCCTTCGTGTGCATCTACAATCCTTTTAGGACAACGCCATGTCATCGGTGACCGCTCAACAGATCCTGACTCGGTGTAGCAACATCTTGCAGGACAACGGGATTCGCTGGCCGGAAAGCGAGATGATCAACTGGTTGAACGACGCCATGCGCTACGTCGTTCTCCAGCGCCCGGACAGCAACATGAAGTCCGGGACCTTTACCTGCGCCGCCGGGACCCGGCAGGTGCTGACCAAATCGGTGGGCGGCTTTCCCACGGCCCTGCGCCTGCGCAGTGTCATCCGCAACGTATCGAGCACGAACAAGCGGGCCATCAAACTGGTCACGCAGTCGGTGTTGGACAATGAGCATCCGACCTGGCACAGCGAAGCAGCCGAGGCCGACATCCAGCTCTACGTCTTCGATCCCCTCCTGCCCAAGGAGTTTCTGGTGTACCCGCCCGCGGCGGTCACCAACACCATCGAGGTGGTCTACAGCGCCGCCCCGACCGAGATCACCGCGGGCACGCTAAGCAGCACCATCGACCTGGACGACACCTATGTCGGGGTCGTGGTCGACCTGATCCTGGCCCGGGCCTACGCCAAGGACGCGGAATATGCGGCCAACGCGCAACGGTCCCAGGCGCATCAAGCCCTGGCGGATGCCGCGCTGGGCCAATCCATTCAGTCGGCGTCAGCAAGCTCGCCGGTTGACGATTCCAAGGGGACGGCCTAGCCGCCCGTTATTTCTGACCGGAGATTCCCATGCCCACTACTGGCGCGTTTTCCAACTATACCGAAGGCAAGATCGTTGATATCTTCCTGCGTGGCGATTCTTATGATGGTGGAACAGTTTACTTGGCCCTGTTAACCGCGGTTTCCTCGGGCGAAACAGGATCGGTTACGGAGGTTGACCCTGCCGGGACCTGGGGAGATTACGTGCGCCAAGAAGCTACTTGGACCGTCATCGACGCTGGTACAGGGCAAACTAAAAACTCAAACACTATCACTTTCCCGGCGAATGACGGGGCCGCACCCATCACGGTGACTCATGTTGGTATTTACACCGCCCTGACCGAGGGAAACCTGTTGTTCTACGGCGAGCTGACCACCAGCAAGACCCTGGCCCAGGGCGACGTGCTGAGCTTCGCCGCCAACTCGATCGTCTTCACCGTCGACTGATCGCCTGACTCGCCGTGACCACCGGCACGCTTAACGGTTTCGCGGTTAACCAGTCCGCGCTGGCGTCCTGGGTCAAGTCCGCCCTGGTGGCGGCGACCCTGGGGGCGTCCGCAACCGCGTCCGTTACGCTGATCCACGGTGGCGGGGCGGCGGCCAGCGCGGGCATCGCCGCAGCCGCTACTGCTACCCACCAGGAAGCCGCGGCAGCGTCGTTCAGTGCAACCAGCGGCGTAAGCGCGTCTGGCATTCGTACCCAGGCGGCGTCAGCCGCGGGGTCGGCGTCCTGTAGCGTCAACCTATACGTCCTGCGCGATGTCTACGGCGCCGTTACGGCGTATACCCTGTCCCGCGGCTTTGCCATCCCCGACGCGGAGTTTGGCGAGGCCACTGCCAGCGCGGGCGCCAGCGCCACCGTTGACGGGACCAAGGTTCAGTTCGCCCGCGTCACGGCCAGCGCCGGGGCCGATGCGGACGTCCGAGCACGTTTCGGTAGTCCTGTTGTCGGTACGGCCAGCGCCCACGGCCGCGTCGAAGCGTCGGTACAGTTGTCGGGCGAGGCATTCGTTCGCTACGACGGCTTCGCGGAGGCCACTACCACGTCGAGCCTGGCGGCGGATGCCGTCAGTAAGCAAGTGGCCACGGTCGAGGGCTCCTGGGGCGCGACGGGTACGGGCTACGCCTACCGGGTACAACATGCCAACGCAACGGCGACCGCGGGGGTTACGCTCGACCAAGCAACGTACACGGCGGGAATCCTGTCGTATGCGGCGGGGACTGCAAACTGTACCGGGACCGCGGCCGGATCTCTGATCAACCCGGGTTTCGTCAGTGCCAGTGCTGACGCCACAGCTTTTTCTGCCACGGCGACGCAATTTCAGCCGGCGACTGCGGGCTTTTCCGCGGGCGGCAGTGGGTTCGCCCTGCCGATCCACATCCACGGCGGGCGTGTCAGCGCCTCAGCGGGATCGACCTTCGTTAGTTCAGCCTTCGCCACCCAGCATTGGGCCGAGGTAGCCGCTTCCGCCAGTCTGAGCCTGACCAATACGACCTATGCCTACCAGTATTGGGGCGAGGTCGAGGGCGCGGCCACGGCCACCAGCGAGGCCCTGGCGACACAGTATTACCGCTACTGGGGCGAGGTCGCCGCCCAGGCGAGTAGCGAAGGCTCCGCCCTGGGTGCAAAGCTCCTAACGGGCGCTGTTGTTGTCTCTGGCAGCCTGACCGCGGACGTCACCCCCCTTCTGACCCGTGCCGGGTCGGTGTCTGCAACGGCCAGTGCTACGGCTTCTGTCACCGGCCGCCTGGCGGTAGAAACCCCTGCCCCCGTTTGCCGCACCTTGACCGTGCCAGGCTCGACCTTGGATATGGCTGCGCTGGATGAAGCGCGGGTACTGGTCGTCCCGGGCGATAACCGCCTTTTACAGGTGACCTGCTAATGCTCCTCGGCACCCTGACCAAACAACCCGGAGAAGTGCTGGACTACGATATCGACTACAGTGAGTGGTTGACCTCCGATGACAACGTGGCGAGCGCCACCACGGCCGTCACTCCTAGCGCCGATGATGACGACTTGGCCATCGAGTTGATCAACATCAACGATCCCCGGGTGAAGTTGTGGATCTCCGGCGGCGTCTCGGGCACGACCTATAAAGTCACCGTGACAATGGAAACGCAGGACGGGCGCATCAAGGAAGATGAGTTTCGGATGCGGGTAAAGGAGATCGTCTGATGCCACAGCTCTTCACGAACAATGCCTGGGGCACGCTGGCCTCACAACTCAACGCGGGTGCCACCAGCCTGGCGCTGACCACGGGCCAAGGCGCCCGCTTCCCCAGCCCCACGGGCGGGGACTATTTCCTGTTGACGCTGATCGGTCTGACGGGCACCACGGAGACCTCCTGGGAGATCGTCAAATGCACTGCCCGCTCCACCGATACCCTGACCATCGTCCGGGCGCAGGAAGGCACCAGCGATGCGACCTGGGCCGTCGGTACCAGGGTAGAGCTGCGGGTCACTGCGGCCCCCCTGGCGGACCTGGGCCAGATCACCACCCTGGCCAAGACCGACAGCAATTTCATCGTCGGGGATGGGAGCAAATGGGTGGCGGAGTCGGGCGCGACCGCCCGGACCAGTTTGGGCTTGGGCACCGCCGCCACGACAGCGAGCACTGACTACGCCCCTGCTGCCAAAGGCGTTACCAACGGCGACAGTCACAACCACGACGGCGGCGACGGGGCGCAGATCGCGTATTCAAGCCTGTCGGGGAAGCCGTCCGTCGGCAAAATTTTACAAGTGGTGCAGGCGTCTGGTCCATCTAGCGAAGTGGATGTCTCGTCGGATAGTTGGTCCAGTCTAAACCTGTCTGCGAGTATCACGCCATCCGCTGCCAGCAGTAAGGTTTTAGTGCTGGTGTCGATACCAATTAACCTTTACAACTATTCGTCCGCTACGACGCTAAAAGGCCAAATGAGACTGTTGCGCGCGAGCACAGAACTAATACAGCAAGCGGCATTTCCTTACCTGTATATTAATTCAGCCGTCGCTAAAGAGTACAACATCCCCTATTCATGCGTCTATCTCGATTCGCCTAGCACGACAAGCTCAACGACGTATAGCCTTGAAGGAAGACGAGGCAATGCTGACACGTCTCTGTATCTTGGTACAAATAATGTTGGCACCATCACGTTACTGGAGGTTGCGGCATGATTTCCACCGATGACATTCGGTTGAGCGAGGTGTTGCGGTACCTCCGTCCCGACGTTGGGTTCGCGTTAAACGGTTCGATTATTACAATTTGGGAGTCTGACAGTCCTCCACCGACCGCACCGGAGATTGACGCCGCTCGGTTGATACTGCGGCGCAATCGACTGCACGCCGCACGCCGCGCCGCCCGCACCAACGCCGAGACCGGCGGCTTCGTCTTCGCTGACCATGCGGTAGACTCAGACCGTGATTCAATCCTACGTATCGGCAATGCGGCCACCACGGCTCTGACCGCCAGCATTTCCCAGGCGCCTTTCGCTACCGTGTGGACCTGTGCCGACGAGTATCAAATGGAACTGGACGCGGCAGGTGTCATGGCGTTACAGGCCGCCCTGTCCGCTCACGGCATCGCCTGTCATCTTCGCAGCCAAGAACTAAAGGCACTGATTGACGCGCCCGACGCGGATCTTGATGCTGTCGGGTTGTTGATTGATACCGGCTGGCCCTTGGGGTCTACCACCTAATCCCTACGAGTGCATAATCATGGCCACTACCAATCCCTCCCTGACCTCTGCATGGGGTAAAATCGTGGACGCGGGCGATGAGTTTTTCTTGTCGTTGCCCTTTTCCAATCGTACCAGTATCGAGGTTGCCATCAGTGATACCGCTGTGGTTCCTACTGTGCAAGGGCATATCTTGCGGGGAGATCAATTTGAATCGGTTAGCCGAACCATGTTGGGACCTGGACATGTTTATGCCCGTTCTCAGGCAGGAACTTTCACCGTGACATTAACCGCCTGGACGCCGAGCTAATTATGGCCTCCTTAACTCGTCTCACTAACCTTCTGCGTCACTATCGCTCCTTCTGGGTGACAGTTCCGTATGATCCTGACGACACCGCGACGGTGGAATATCGCACGGCGGATGGAATCTACTATCGTACCAATGACGGTGTTTATTGCAGTACAGGGGCCTGATGATGCCAGCTTATACCAGTCCAACCATCGCCAATGGCGCCGCCGTTGATGCCGCCTTAGGCAAAGCCCTGACCGCCGTCCAGCCCCAAGCTGGCGCGGTCAAGCTGGGTGGTGAAACGGCCTATCTGAACATAGCCGCCGATGGCACGCCGACCCTGGTGGGCAATGCGACCGTCTGGGATGATCTGCTACCCACAACCTACATTCAACTGACTGGCAATTCGGCGCCGAATATCACCCTCGTGGGCAATTCGTCGGTCCTGCGGGCGCAAGAATTTCCCAACAGTTCGGCCAACGAGGAGATGAATGCCGTCTGGCAGCTTATCCATGCCGCCAAAGTTGGCGCAGCTTTTGTACCGCACCTACACCTTTATGTGCCCGACGACGTTACGGGAGGGGATATCGTTTTCCAGATGGTCTACCGATTTTCGCCCATTGACGGCACAGGTGGCGCTGACAGTTCAGCGGTCTATGGGACCATTACCCGGGCGGCCAATGCCGGTATCAATGGCAACGCCATCCTCGCCTTCGCGCCAATCACCCCAACTAACGCGACCATTAGCTCGATGTTTCACGCCCAGTTCAAGCGCGTCCAGGGCGGTGCCGATACTTTCGGCGGCACCTGCTGGCTGTTGAGTGCAGACCTGCACATCGAGATGGATGCGCTGGGCTCAAAGGAAGAATATGCCAAATAAGCCTGAGTCCGGTTTCCCCCGCTGGCATGATTATGTGATGGCGTATATCGCCCTGCTGATCGTTATCACGATCGGCCTGGAGTTTGTCCGATGATTGGCCACCTCATCATGGGCGCGTCCATGACCTGGCTGGCCGTGACTAGCAGCCTCTGGGCCGCGTCAATTGTCTTCGCTTTGGGGTCCCGGCTGTGATGCCCACGAAGCCATTGGCCTGGGGTGCCAGGGTCAGCCAGCCCTTTAGGGATCGGGTCTATCGGCTGTGCGGGGAGCTGTCATGGAGCGAGGATCATGCGAGTTGGCTGATGTCCTGTATGGCACTGGAGACGGGGCGCACATTCAGCCCCTCCGTGAAGAACCCAGGCAGCAGCGCGGTTGGCCTAGTGCAGTTCCTCGAAAGGACGGCGCAGTACATCGGCACCTCTACCGCTGCACTCAGGAAGATGAGCGCGGTTGAGCAACTGGACTATGTTCAGCGTTACCTGGCCCCGTATTCGCCGCGCATTCGCTCCCTAGAAGACATGTACCTGTCGATCCTGTGGCCAACCGCCGTCGGCAAGCCGCTCGACCTGGTGCTGTGGCGCAAGGGCGACCCCATCTACAAGGCCAACAAGGGCCTCGATGCCAACAAGAACGGCAGCATCACGAAACGCGAAGCGGCACAAAAGGTCCGCGATCTATTAACCGATGGCCTGAAGCCCGGCAATGTGTGGACGCCCGGGGGGTACGTATGAGCGAGCGGTCCGACGATTTTCGACCTTGGTACCTGGTACCCGTCTTCGTAATTGGCGGCCTGCTGTTCTATGCGGGGCTGTTTTTGGCCGCTCTAGGCGTTGCGCTCGGCTATGGCTATTGGGAATGGATTCGTTTCTGGTATGACGCGAGGGATATGCTGTGACCCGCGCTAAAATTCGCGACCTCGAACGGCAACTGCGTGATGTCAAGTCGGTATTGGCTGCGTCCGTTGCTGGAATTGATGAGTATTGGCTGATGAGCGATGAAGCCCAGGATGTTTTAGAAGGGCTAGATCGCATATTTGGCGATGGGCCAATAACTAAGACACAAGACGGCATTCTGTCGGTAGGCAAACGTGACTAGAGCTGAAACCCGCTCCCTGCAACATGCCTTCAACGAGTCCGGTTTCGCCTATCAGATCCTGGGGGGGCCGCTGGACGAGGACGGTATCTATGGCCCTGCTACGGACCGTGTACACCGCGCCTGGCTCGATCGGGACACGGCCATACCTACCGTCACCCCGCCCCCTGCTAAGCCGTGGTGGGCCTCTCGTGCGGTCATGGGGCTATTGGCTACGGTTATCGCCGCCGCTGCTGGGCGCATGGGCTGGGAAATCGCCGATGATCAGATTACAAGCCTGCTCCTCCAGGTCGTTGAGGTGGGCGGATTGGCCGTCGCCGCCTGGGGAACCATCCAGCGCAAGGGGGGTATTGATTGTACCCTGGTCGCTCGTCTGCCTGGCGGTCGTGATGTCCGGCTGCCAGTGCGGCCCCACCGCCAAAGCAACCCCGACGGAGACCCACGGGGCGCCTTTCGGGATCTCTGAATTTATGCTTGGCATACGTTGCCAGGAGAAAGTGAAATGAATTGGTTGACCACCGTTAACACCGTTCTGCAACTGCTGCCCAGCATCATTGCCGCGATCAAGGCCATCGAGGAAGCCATTCCCGGCAAGGGCCTGGGCGAGCAAAAGCTGACCGCGATTCGTGAAATTCTCGAAGCGGCCTCCAGCCAGGTAACCGCCCTATGGCCCATCATCGAGAAAGCCATCGGCATCCTCGTCGGGCTGTTCAACAAAACCGGTACGTTCGCCAAGGGCTGAGCCGTGGATAAGCCAGCGGACGATACGCGATACGATCAGCTCTGTGCTGACGTTGACCGGCTAAAGGCGGAGGTGGCCCTGCTGCGCCAGGAGTTGTCTTATCTGCGCCCCGTTCCGTCGCTGTGGCCAATCCAGCCGTTCGTCATTCCACAAGTCACTTGTGCCGGTGCTTCCAGTGAAAAGTGACGACGACACCGACGCCCAGGTTAAGACCTTGCTCCACGAGCACCGTATCGGGCGCCTGGAAGAGTCTGATGGCCGCCAGTGGGACAAGATCCGGGATCATTCGAGCTGGTTTCAGGAGCTTCATATCACCATTAAACTGGTCAAGATCGGTATCGGCTTTTTATCCATTCTCGGCTTGGCAGTCGTGGTTTGGGTGCGCGGTGGCTGGGAAGCTCTGGCCGCATTAATTATAGGTAGATGACAATGACACGAGTCGCTATCGTGAGAGAGTGGATGCTGATACTGGCGATTGCGATTGCTGCGGTCGCCATTCTGGCTGGTGGACTGGCGTATCGGCAGGAGATGATCGAAGACGAAGCTGAGGAAATCACCATCTCCCGGCTGCTGGAGATCGTTGACCACAACCAACAGCTTTTGACCGAACTCAAAACGAAACCCGCCGCCAGGCCCCTGGCATTTGACGCCTGCGCTGGAACGGATATTGTCGCGGCCTTGCGTAAGCAGGGTGTCGCCATTAAGCCCTTGGAATTTGAAGAGCGGTGCGCTGCGGCGCGGGCGAAATGAACCATGGTGATGATTTCCCAATCGGCGTTCGGTGGCATCGCCCCGAAGACGAGCCCGAAGTACCTGCCACCGACCGGGGCACAGACGGCCCTCGATGTCGACGTTGACGGGGATAGCGTCAAGCCACTCAAGGGCTTTGGGTCGGTCCTGTCGATTGGAAGCCCGAGCAATATCTTACCCAAACCTCTACCGTCGCCCAGCGCGACCATTCAAACGATCTATCGCTTCGGCCAGAGCGAGACGGTCGACACCCGGTACTGGTGCCACTGGTATTGGCCGGTCCACGTTTGCCGCGGACAGATCGCGGGCGACACCAACGAGTGGACCTTCTACACCGATTACGACGCGACGCTGAACCCGACGGGTTACCCCAAGGCGACGAACAGCACCCTGATGCTGGCGGCGGGCGGAACGTCACTCCAATATCCAGGCTACTCTCGGCGGTTGGGCCTGACCGCTCCGGCGGCGGCTTGCACCGCAACACCCCAGACCTACACCCCACCGTCCGGAGTCGACCCGGGTACAAAAGAGACCCGGGTTTACGTCTACACCTACGTCTCAAAAGGCAGTGACGGCTTCGGGCCGATCCTCACCCAGGAGTCCGCGCCTTCCGCGGTGTCGAACGAGGTGGAGGTCTATACCAGCCAGACCGTCGTCCTAAGCGGGTTCAGCGCCCCGGCGACGGACGAGGCGGCCACGCACAAGCGCATCTACCGTTCCGTCGGGGGCTCGTTCCTCTTCGTGACTGAAATCTCTATCGCCACGGCGAGTTTCACTGATAACGTTGAGGTGGACGACGCCGCGGAGACCCTGCCCACCACCGATTACGCCCCGCCCCCGGCGCAGTTGCGGGGCATGATCAACCTGCCTAACGGCATGATGGCGGGGCACAAGGGCAACGATTTGTATTTCTGCGTCCCCTACAAGCCCTACGCCTGGCCCGAGACCTATACCCAGACACTGGACTTCCCCGTGGTAGGCCTGGGGCGGACAGACACGACCCTGGTGGCCTTGACCACTGGGACGCCGTATTTCATCCAGGGGTCTGCACCGGATCTGATGACCGCCACCAAGGCTGACTTTGAACAGGCGTGCGTCAGCGCCCGGTCCATCGTCTCGCGGCGCAACGCGGTGATCTACGCCAGCCCCGACGGCCTGGTATCTCTAGCCCCGGGCGGGTCATCCCTGCTGACCCAGGACATCTATGATCGGGAGCAGTGGCAGGCGTTGTCACCGAGCACCCTGCACGCTTACGCCTACGAGAATCAGTACGTCGCCTTTTTCACCGGCGGCGGGGGGTTCGTCTACGACTTCACCGAAGGCACCTTCACGGTGCATACCATGACCGCGACGGCGGGCTATAACGACCTGCGCAACGACAAGCTCTATATCTGCACCACGGCCCGGCAGCTCAAGCCGTGGAATGAGGGCAAGCGACGGGCAGGCACCTTCAAGTCGCGGCGGTACGCCCTGCCCCAGATTACGGGTTTCTCCTGCGCCCAGGTGGAGGCCGAGTCTTACGGCCCCTATTGCGTGATCGCCAGCGAGATCGACACGACCAAGACCAATGCCTCGGATTGCACCAACGCGGGCGGGACCTGGACCTCGCCCACGTTCAAGTGGTGGATCGACCAGACGCTGGTCCACACCCAGACGCTGACCACCCGCGACCCATTCCGCCTGCCGGCGATTCAGGGGCGGGACTTCGAGTACGAGATTACTGTGCTGGATGAGGTGACCAACGTGGCCATAGCCCAGTCCATGGCAGAAATCGCCACCTACCCCGCCACCGAGTAACCCATGGCCAAGGTCTCCCTGCCGACGGTCGTCTCCCCCCTGCCGCCCGATGTGCGGGTGTTCCTGGACCGGGTAGGCGAGGCCCTGCGGGGCAACACCTTCGTCACTGTTGACGACTTTAACGCCGGCACCGTACCCAACGGCACGGGGTACGCCCCGGGCGCTCCCACCACCCTCCCTTGCGGATCTCCCACAAACCCGGCAGCGCCAACCGGCCTGACTGTGACGGCGGGGTTCGATGGCTTCTTGCTGGATTGGGACACCCCGGCTTACTGCGGCCATAGTTTGACCGAGGTCTGGGGGCGCAATACCGACGACCTGGCCCTGGCCATCCGGTTGGGCGCGACCACGGGCACCACCTACAGCCATCTAGCCGGTGGCCCGGATGAGACCTGGTATTTCTGGATTCGCCACCTCAATGTCAACGGCACGGCGGGACCCTACAACCGCACGAGCGGTACGAGCGGGACCACGGTCATTCCCCCTGACTACCTGCTGGAACAGTTGACCGGGCAGATTACCGAGAGCCAGTTGTATGCCGACCTGGGCAGCGACATCGACGCCTTACAGGCGGGGCAGACGATCAAGCTCAGCTATGACGGCCTGGTGACTGGCTACGGCCTGGCGATTGACATGCAGGGGGGCGGGACCTGTTCGGTGGGTGGACACACCACTGAGGCGGCCTGTCTCGCGGCAGGCGGCACCTGGACGCCCGTAGCCCCCATCAGCGCCTTTGGCGTGCGGGCCGACAAGTTCTTTGTCGCTGGCCCTGCCACCGTGGCGGCTGTCGCGCCTACCACCGACAATTACAAGGGCCGCGCCTGGTACTGCACCAACACCCACACCGTGGGCGACGTAACCTATACCGCGGGCGCGACGTACTATTTCACCGGGATAGCGAGCCCGCTCTGGTCGTCCAGCAGCAGCTACGCCAACATCCCGTTCATCGTGCAGACCTCCCCCTGGACCGACGGCAACGGCGTGACGGTAAACCCGGGCGTCTACATGGACGCCGCTTACATCCGCGACGCCACCATCACCGGGGCGAAGATCCAGAACGTCACCATCGACAGCGGGAAAATTTCCTCCCTCACGGCGGATAAGATCGCCTCGGGGTCCATTGCGGTGGGGCGGTACATCCAATCCCCCAACTTCGTCAGTGGGACGGGCGGCACGGGCTGGCGCATCGAGACTGATACGGGCGGGCTGGGCAAGGCCGAGTTCAACACGGTGACCGTCCGGGGCACCGTCTACGCCAGCGCGGGGACCTTCGCGGGCAGTCTTCAGGCCGCTACCGGAACCTTTGCCGGCTCCCTGTCTGCCGCCACCGGGACCTTCTCCGGGGCGCTGTCCGCCGCCACGGGGTCGTTTACGGGCGACCTGACCGGCGCCAATATGCGGGCGACAAACAACCTGTATGTCGGGTCGGGTACCTCGACCAGTTCGCCGTATCTACGTTTGTCTGGTATCAACCAGCAGTTGACGGTGTTCGATGGTAGCGTAAACCGCATCACGTTGGGCTACATCAGCGGTAGCCAGTACGGGCTGGTCATCCGAAACGGCAACAACCAGCGGATTTACTCCAGCGAAACCGACGTTTTCACTCCATACGCTTTTGACTCGTCTGGCCTGGGCATCCACCCGGGGAACATTGGCACCTACATTCAACCCGGGTCGATCGACACGCCACGCCTGGCGACAGGGGTAGTGACATCGGACAAGATATCCGCTGGGGCGATTACCGCGGACAAGATATCCGCTGGGGCGATTACCGCGGACAAGATTCAGGCGGGCGCGGTGCAAGCGGGGTCCATCGCCGCCGGGGCCATTATTGCCGGTAAGATCGCGGCCAGTGCGGTGACGGCGGGCAATATTGCGGCGGACTCTATTACGGCATCCAAGATCGCTATTGGCGCGGTAGGCGCAGATGAATTAGCTACAGATTCCGTTGGAACGCTGAAAATCAACGGTGGCGCCGTAACCTCGATGAATTATAGCAACGTCACGACGAACAAGGACGTTTACAACGGCAGTACAAGCAACGATGTCGCTTCAGTAGCAATTACGATGGCCACTAGCGGCAATTCTGGCGTGGTTGTAACAGCAACTGGACTTTTTAGGGCGCTTGGCTACACAACAAACCCGCTAATCGACTGCACTATTAGATTGTTAAACAAAAATCTATCTGTGCTATCTTCGTATTCACTTACAACTCAAGGTGATGTATATCAAATTGTCGGGTTCGATGCGAGTCCGTCTGGAACTTCGACATACTACCTGAGCGTATCTGTTAGTGGGGGAGAGAGTTCTTCGCACTACATAAGAATAAACCCCGTTTATATGACCGCGACGGGTGGCAAACGATGAAACATCTGATCTACTACGACCGCCAAGGCAGGGTCACCCGCTTAGCCGGTCTCCCTGATGGAATGCAGCCCGATCCCGCGCCGGGCGAACGGTTTTTGCTATCCGACGAGTACCGGGTGTGCGACAATAAGTACGTCGACAACGGGCAGTTGCGCGACATGCCGCCCCAGCCCAGCCTGGCGCATGACTTCGATTGGACGCGCAAGACCTGGAAGCTGAACGCGGTGTTAGCCGCCCAGCAGGTGCGCGAACGGCGCACCCGGCTGCTGGCTGCGTCGGACTGGACGCAGCTCCCCGATGTCGACCTGAAGACCAAGATGGCATGGGCGACGTACCGCCAGGTTCTGCGCGACCTTACCGAACAACCCGGCTTTCCGGCCACCGTCCAGTGGCCGACGCCACCCGCCTAGCGAGGCATTATTATGGCGATTTCCTCTAGTAGTTCTCGTATCGCTAACCCAGGTACGCTGACCACCGCGCCAGAATTGAGTGACTTCTCGACTAGTAGTTCTCGTATCGCTAACCCAGGTACGCTGACCACCGCGCCAGAATTGAGTGACTTCTCGACAACCGGCTCTACCTCGACAGGGGGCTCGACGACCACCAGCGGCCCGCCCAAACTGGTTGAGCACCCACGCAAATGGCAGTCCGATTTCTTCGCCCAGGAGTGGGGCGCGGACATGAACCAGTGGGGGACGGATTATTCCAATTATCTCCTCAACCTGGGCAACTACAATTACGACCAGGCAATGCCCCTGGCGAACCATCTTAGTGGGGTTTTGGAGGGCAATACCAATACCCTGACCGGCTATGGCAACTCGATGTTCAGCGGGAACAATCCGATCTCGCAGACGGCGGGCGGGTTGATTGGCGTGGGCGACAAGGCGATGGGCGCTGGCCAGAGCGCGTACAACGGGGCTGTTGGCGCTGGCCAAGGTGTTTACAACGACGCCATGGGGCTAGGCAGCTCTATTTTCGATACGCTGACGGGACGTGCAGATGCGTTCGCAGGCGAGGCTATGGGTGTCGGCCAGGGTGCGTACAACCAGGCGCTGGGGGTAGGACAGGGCATGTACGGTGATGCCTTGTCGCTGGGTGCTGGCGCGATGAACGCCGCGCAGAGTTTTATGCAGACGGCGCTGAATGCTCCTAACAACCTTCGGCTTGGCACGACCAACGCCGGGGCGCAAGGCGACGCCTACTTTGACGAGTATCAAACCGTATACCGCCCTGCCGCCGAAAAACTAATCCAGGATGCGCAACGCTTCAACACCGAGGCGTATCGGGAAGACCTGGCACAGCAGGCGATGGGCGATGTCTCGCGTCAGTCCGCTGTGGCTCAGGACGCCGCCGCCCGGAACATGGCTGCCATGGGGGTCGATCCTAACTCAGGTCGTGCCCTCGCCATGCAGCGGGCGGTGCAGATGCAGGACGCCCTGGCCCGCTCCAACGCCGCTAACATGACCCGGATCGCCGCCGAACAGGCGGGCTTCGACCGGCTCAACACCGCGCTGGCTAACAAGGCCGGCTCTCATCTCATCCAGGGGGCCAACGACGCCGCGTCCGTTGCCGCGTCCGTGGAGAACGCCAACACGGGTGCCTTGGCGAGTGTCACCAACGCCGGTTTGGGGGCTGCGGCCAACGCCTTGGGATCTGGGCTCAGTGCTCAGGCTAACCTGTTCGGCTCCGGGGTGTCTGGTCTGAGTAACGCCCTTCATTCGGGTACCAGCGCCCTGAACAATGCCCTCAATACCAGCGGCAGCGTGTTGTCCAGCATGTACGGCAATGCCGCCAACGCACAGGCCAACCTGTTCAACACCGGGGCGGACGCCCTCATGATGGGACACAACATCGGGGCCGACGCTCTGATGAAGGGTTACGACATCGGCGCCAACGCCTACAACAACGCCGGCGGGCTCTATGCCGACGCGGGAAGGCTGGGCATCGACGCTTTGGCCGGGGCGAACAACTCCGCCATTACTTCACTTGGCCTCAAGATGGCCCCGGGTCAGCAGCTCGTCTCCGATGCCGTCCAAGCGATGTATCCCAAGATGTGGGGGTGGGAAAGCTTAATGAACGGCTACATGAACCACAAGAACATGTCCATGGCCGACGATGGACGGCACTCGGCGCTGGTCGGCAGCATCTTGGGGGCGGTGGGCGACATCGCCGGTGGTTTTGCCGGTGGACTGAAGTAGGTACGCGCCATGAATCTCATCCCCATCAGTCGCCCCATTCAGATCGCCATGCCCGGGCAGGTCCGGTTCCAGCCGCCGGATCGTACCGACGAGGCGCTGTACCAGGGGCTGTCGTCTTTTGGTGATAGTGTTGGCAGTGTGCTCGACGACTACTTCCAGCAGCGGGCATTGCAAGCCACCGTGCCCACGGTGGAGGAGATCCGGCAGTATCAGCAGCAACAATCACCCGAGGAGCAACCGGCTGAACAGACGGCGGCGACGGATCAGTTTGTTTATGGCGACGACAACGCCATCCCGCCACCGCAGTCGCAGGTGAACCTGGCCGACCGCGTACCACCGCCGCAGGTGGAAGATCCCCTCTACGCGCAAGGCTACCGTTACCGCTTCAACGGCGAGCCCATGTACAACGCACCCTCGCAGGATGCCATCAACATGGCGCAGTCGCAGGCGCGGGCGGATTATTACGGCGGTCTGGGTGACACTTCCCGGGAGATGAGCAACCGGGTGCTATACGAGCGGAGCAAGGCGCAACTGATCGCGGACACCTTCCGTAAGGCCAAAGAGGCGGGTGACCTTGACGCGGTGCTGAAACTGCGCAACGACATACCGGATAACCTGACGTACCAGATGGAGCGGATGGGCGATACCGGCGACCAGTACGCCATTTACATGACGCCCACGGGCAAGCCGGATGCTCGGCAACTGGTCAGGCAGGGCACGAAGGAAGACCTCAAGGCGTTCGTCCTGCAAGATATCTCGCCTGAAATGGCGCAGCAGGCGGCGAAGTTGTATGCGGATCAAAAGTATCAGCAGGAAGGGCGGAATCTGGCTTGGAGCACGGAAGCCCGGCAGATAGAAGCCGCTCGACGGACTGCGCTGACGCAGAACCTGGATCTGATCGAAAAGCAGCTTGATCCGAAGTCTGGAATTATCCTAAGCGAAGATCAGTACAAGCAGTTGCGCGGGCAACAGGATGCCATCCGGGAAGAGTTGCTTAGGTTGGGGCCGATGGGGGGTGGTGGGTTAGGTGCTCAGGGTGCTGATTTGTCTGGGTACAAGGGCCTACCCACTAGTCGTAATGCGTTGGGATGGAAGCCGAAGATCGAGGAGGTGGTGCAGAGCAACGGCACTGGCGTTGACCCGCTTCTGGTGGTGGCGATGCTTGATGTCGAATCTAGTGGCAACTACAAGGCGACATCACCCAAGAATGCCCAAGGATTGATGCAGCTCATCCCTGAAACGGCGGAACGGTTCGGTGTTAAAGATGTTTGGAACCCTGTCGACAACATCAATGGCGGCACCAAGTACCTGAAGTTTCTTTTAGACCGTTACAACGGCCGAGTTGATCTAGCCCTTGCGGCTTACAACGCCGGAGAAGGCGCTGTGGACGAGCACGGCGGGATACCGCCATACGCTGAGACAAAGGCATACGTTCCCAAGGTGCTGGGCAAATACAATGCGCTCAAGCAACAGTTTGGTAATGGCGCTCAACCTCAAGCTACTACAGCCCCGCAGCAAGTCGCCGCAGGGCCAACCATTGCCCCGCCCCAGTTGGAAAACCCTAAGGCAGAGCAATACCGGAAAGAATATGAAGAGCGATACAAGAATCCGCCGGTGGATAAGGAGACGCAGCAAAAGGCGGTGACGGCATACTTTAAGCAGTTGTACGCGATCAACCAAAATGCCGAGTATTCGGACGATGTGAAGAAGCGCATGGTGGAAGAATTGGATGCCACCATGGCCCCCTGGCTGCCGCCTACCTTCCGCACTACCAAAGACGCCAAAGGCACGCAAGCGGATGGGCCATCCGATACGCTTGTAGGCATGGCGGAACCGGACAAGGCCAAGCCGGGAGATAAGCCAGCGGCAGAAGGCAAGGCCAAGGATGAACCGCTTACCCTGGAGCAACGGGCGGCGGCGGAGGCGGAGAAATATGCAAAGCAGCAGGCAGATAAAGGCAAGGTGAAGGAAGCCAAGGAGAAGGCGATGGAACAGACGCGGCAGAATGATGCGATGAAAGAACGTCTTGGCGAGTTATGGAAAGACCGCGAGCAACTACGCAACAACCCCGAGAAGCGACAGCAAGCCTTGGCAGACCTGGAAAAAATGGACAAAGTATTGCCGGCTGACCGTGACCAGATTCTTCGGACTTACCAGTACCTGCAAGGCCAAGCGGATTGGGAAAAATATAAACCAAAGCCGGAACAAAAGTTCCAGGGCATATTGCCTACTTTCATGAAGGCTTATCAACAACCGAAATGGCCAGGCTTGGTAAACGTGTTCGGCCAAACAGAATGAGATCGGTGAACGGATAACGCCGACGCCACGAACCACCCAACCCGCTTCGGCGGGTTTTTTTTGCGCGGGAGGATGCTAATCGCAGGACGATAATCGTGCCATCGTGCGTTACCCTGGATGCAGCCCATGGCCCGTAGCTGGCAAGAAATCGTTGAACTGCCTGAATTTCAGCAACTGAAGCCGGAGGAGCAGGAGTCACTGCGGAATGAATACTTCCGCTATTACGTGGCTCCGTCGATAGAAACGCCGGATCTGGACGCGGCCCGGGCGACCTTTGACGCGGAGACAGCCCCACGCACCGAGCGGACCTGGGGCGAGGCCCTGGCGGATACCGGGCTCCAGTTGGCGGAAGGTGGGCTAAACATCGTCGGGGCGCCGGTATCCTTACTGGCCCCGGAAAGCGATGTCGCCGCGGGGCTCGAAGGGGCCGGGGACTGGCTGCGACAACAGCAGTCGCTGGTGCTGCGTAACAAGATGCGGGAAGCGGACGCAAGGGTGCAGGCAGCCGGGGAAGAGGGTTTCTTGCCGCAGTTGTGGACCGGGTTGAAGGAATACGGTACGGACCCTGCCCTGGCCATGCGCTTCATAGCGACCACCGCGCCTAGCTTCGTCCCCGTCCTGGGGGCGGCTAAGCTGGCTCAGGCGGGCACGTTGACCCGTGGCCTGGCTCAGGGCCTGGCCAAGGAGGAGGCGGTGCGACGGGCCGCTATGGCGGGCCTGACGGCAGCCGGTGCCACCAATGCCGTGCTGAATGCGGGTGGGGCGCGACAGGAAGCCTATGCCGACATTCGCCAGACGTTGATTGATCAGGGGATTGATCCCCTGGTGGCCGAACAGATCGCCATGGAGGATTCCAGACTGCCCGCGGCGGTGGGTGGTATTGCTGGCGCCATTTCCGGGAGCATGGGCCTAGAGCCAGCCTTTGCGGGCCGGGCCTTGGGACAAGGCGGCTGGCGGGCGGGTGGCGCGGCCCTGGGGGCCGAACTGGCGGGCGAGCAGGTGGAAGAGCTTACCCCTCAGGCGACGACCAATCTCATGGCGGGTCAGTATGACCAACGTGAAATTACGCAGAACCTGGGGCAGACGGCCGCCCAGACCCTGATCGGGTCCGCGCCCGGTGGCGTGGTGGCAGGGTACATGGCCAAGCGCGGGGATGGGACCGAGGCAGGTCCGGGCGAGACGCCGCCGGGTGCTCCGCCGGAGACAGAAACACCGCCGAGTCCGACCCCGGGTACGCCGCCGACTGTTCCTCCGGTAACGCCCCCTACCCCGTCCGGTACGCTGGAACGGGCCGCGGGAGCGGGCGCAGTAGCGGCCGGTGCTGGCCTGGGGACGACGCCAGCCCCATCGCCGGAGGAAGTGGCCCAGGTCCAGGCGCAAGCCATGCAGGAACAGCAGCAGGCGGAGCAGCAACAGCAGAAGGTAGCGCAAGAGGCCCTAAAGGAACAGGAACGCCAGACCCTGGCCGCGGAGAAGTTGCGGCAGGAACAATTGAAGACCCGCAAGGCGGAGATTGCCTTGCTGACGACGATGGGCTTGCCAGGTCCGGACGCTGGATTGTCCACGCGCACCACGGAACCCGGGGCTTTTGACTGGCGCCAGCAACTCAACCCACCCACCCCCACTAGCGAGGTAAGCACCAATGGTCAAGAAGCCATGCCGGGGCAAGCGCCCAATGCCCAGCCGCCCACCGCGGTAACCACCCCGACTGAACCAGGCGTACCCGCGCCTGGCGCAACACCAAGATCGGGAAAATCAGTTGATCAGTTGCTGGAGGAAGCCAAGGCGAGCATTGCGGCACGCCAGCAATTCATCACGAACAACGCCAATCGTCCCTTCAGTGCGCCAACCAAGGATGGAACGGCCACCATTATGGTGACCCCATCGGCTAAGCAGCCCGGCAGATGGCAGGTAACCCGTTTTGATGAACAGAATCCGTCGAATGATAGCCAGGCCAGCAGTTACGCTGATGCCGTTCAAGTTGCTAATCAGTATCAAGCGGATTGGAACCAGGTAACCCTGGAGGATGACGTTTCGCCTGCTACTGGCCAAGTAACTGGCCAGGATACCGGCCAGCCTGCATCAGAGCCGGTAGAGCCTCCCCCGCCACAGAACCGCGTGCAGGGGATGCGCGAGGAGGATATTCCTCTTGATCAGCTCACCCTGTCGCCAGAAGTGCCACAGTTCAAACTGGGGGCCAACAAGGAGGGCGTGGTCGAGCCCCTGGGTGGAACCTTTGACCCGGTTGGCGTGGCGCCGATTCAGGTATGGGAGCGCATGGACGGGCGACTGGAAGTCATTTCCGGGGGCCATCGGCTGGACCTGGCCCGGCGGTCGGGGATGCCGACTATTCGGGCGCAGGTTCACCGTGAGGCGGATGGCTTCGATGTCGGGAAAGCCATGGTACTTGACGCTACACTGAATATACGAGATGGACAAGGTAAGGTCATTGATTATGTCGACTACTTCAAAAACCAAAAACTCAGCCGAGACGACGCCAAGACCCAAGGGCTTGTGGCAATAAATCCTGGAAAACGAGCCTTTGAGCTTGCGAACTCGGCAAGCGCAGAAACAATTGCCGCCCTTCGAGCCGGTGCCGACGCCGGAGGTATCTCCGACACCGACGCCGAAGCGATAGTCACCACGGCGCCGAATGACGACGCCATCCAGGCCCTGGGGCTAGATCAGATTATCAATCGGGGTGTCAGCGCCAAGCAGGCGATTGCCACCATGCAGGCCGCCCAGGCGATTCGGGCGGAACGGCAGGCGACGGCCAGCCAGGGAGATATGTTTGGCTTCGATGACACGGCCATCAAGGAAGCCGTGGCGATGGGGAAGATCGCGGCCAGCAAGAAGCAGCAGATCCAGACGGATCTCAGTGCCATCACGGGCGCGGCCAAGCGCCCCGAGGTCGCCGCCCGGTATGGGGTTGATGTCAAGGATAATAACGCCCTGGCGAACGCCATCCAGGCCATGCGGGCGCGTAAGATCGCCTGGGATACCTGGCAGACTAATCCTGAACTGGTAGATGAGGTACGACAGGAGCTGCGTGGTCAGGCCCCAAGCGCACCAGCGGCGCCCGCGGTACAAAAGCCGGTGCAGGTGCCGACTGCCACCACTACCCCCGCCACCGACGATTTCACCCTCACCCCCGAGACCGAGGAACAGGTACGCGCCCGCGAGGAGGCCCAGCGCCAACGGGAACAGGCGGAAGAGGAAGCCAGGCAAGCCGAGGAAGCCCGTGCCCGGGCAGATCGACAACGCGATATCTTTGCGTTGTCTGGCTCGAACCTGCCCGCGGATCAGGCGGTAGCGGCGGGGCAGATGAATTTGTTGGGGGGGATGACCACGGCCAAGGCCACGGAGCCAAAGCCCGCGGCAACCACGGCCACTAAGCCAGACAAGACCGAGGCTAAAGGCACTGAGTCAACCACCGATCAACAACCATCCGCTTCCGATGATGGGCGGGCGACCATACTGGAGCCTGGTGCGCTATACTCAGGTTACGAGGTGACCGAAGATGAGCGAAGAAACTCCATCGTATCGGATAGGCGCAAACGTAGTGTTAGCGTTCCTTCAGCCCAGTTGGCATTCGCGCTCGACAACGCGCCCAGCGTTCAGGTTAACCTGGCCCAGCAGCGCGACAACTTCTTTGTCCGCTACGAGCACGTCGCCACCGGAGAGCTGCTCAGCGGAACCGATACCATCACCAGCTTTGAAGACGCCGCCCACGTCCTAGCACCCATCCGCAAGCACGCCCAGGAGGCTTTTTACGTCGCCGTCACCGACGCCAAAGGCAAGATCCTGGATGTGCAGTTGCACACCAAAGGAACCCGAGACGGTTCCAGCGTATTTCCCGAAGTACTGATTCCCGCCGTCGTGTCCGTCCCGGGCGCGGCAAAGGTGTGGTTTGCGCACAACCATCCATCCGGTATTACCACCCCTTCTAACGCAGACCAGACCATTACCAGCAAGCTCACGGGCATGTTTAATGATGCTGGGCTGGAAGTGGCTGGCCATGTCGTGCTGGGGCAAGGACAACAGGCACACGCCTTGCAGCCGGATGGACGCTTTACCAATAACGTTTACCCCATCCAGATCAAGCCGATGGCGCGTAAGCAGCGTATCGCCATCACTGAGCGCAAGATACGGCAGCGTCCTATAAATCAGCGCCCGGCAATCAATGGTCCAGATATGGCCATTGACCTTATCAGCGGCTTAAGCGGTAAGCATGTGGTGGTTCTGCTGAACAACCGCCATCAGCCCGTCGGTACTATCGACATGACCGAAGGGGAAATGCAGCGGCTGAAGAGCAATCAGCAGGTGAAACGCCTGTTGACCGGCATCGACCGCACCAATGCCTCCGCCGTTTTGCTCAAGTCCACTAACTTGGATGCGGCCAATAACGTGGCGCGGATGATTACCCAGGTTACTGGCGTACGAGTACTGGATGCGATCATCAATGAGCAGATCCCTGGCACATTGTCACATTTCGACTCCAAGTTTTGGAGCGCACAAACGGCGAACCTGGTTGCTAGTGGTGGACCGTGGTTTAGCAAGGCGGCCAGATCGAGCCCTGCCACCTTCAAAAAAGGCGACCGGGTACGTATCGGTTCTACTTACACCGGAGGCGCCGGCAAGGTTGCTGGAAAAGAGGGTGTAGTTGCCAGCAAATGGAGCAGCACCCATTATCTCGTTACCGTGGAAGGACTTGGTACCTTCGGTGTTGATGCGTCAGAAATGGAGCCGCTTGGTCCACGGCAACGCTTTACCCGCATCTCAGTAAGTGAAAATCAGCAACGTGTTCAGGAATATGTAAACGCCAATGAGTTGGCGCTTGACCGAGCGGGCTGGCGTTATGCGCAACCGGGCGAAACTTTCCAAAGAGTAGTCTGGGATGCCGTCGGGGATGGCACACTAGAACCCAACCTGCTAAGTGCAGTCGGGCTGGAGCCTGGTGAGAATGTCGCGGCGTTACATGTCACCAGCGAGCCGGAAAACTGGGCCACGCAACTGGAAGAGGATTATGACCGGTTTGGGCGCTATCGCATCATCACCATTGAAGCGATGGAGGGCGATATCGTCGTTGAGGATGTGCAGCAGGTTATTCCATCCGAAACCTTCGGCCGCAAACTAGACAGCGGCATCCTGGTAACCGGACGGCCTTTGCTGAAGCGCAGGTCGGATAAGGTCTATTTCTCACAAGGCGAACAGGGCGCTATCGGCCTCACCCCAGCCACCGCCCGCACCCGCCTGAACAACCTCCTCGGCGCCAAGACCGCCAAGGCCCTGCTCGACAGCGGCATCTTGCGTTTAGTCAACCGCGGGGCCGATTACCAGGGGGCTACCTTCGCTGATGGCCAGATGGTCCTTAACCTCGATGCGCTGGATGAAGGCACCTTCGATGGCGTGACAGGCCATGAGGGCTTCCACAGCACGATACGGGATCTCCTGGGTACTGAGACCTATGGGCAGGTGATGGAGCGCCTGAGTGGCTTGCTGAAGGCCGACACGGCCTGGGTGAAGCAGGCCAAGGCCCGAGTCCCGGACGACACGGCGGCCCGTAACGTGACCGAGGAAGTGGGAGCTTATGCCATTGAGGATTATCTGAATGGCGACCAGCAGCCGGCCCTGTTGCGGCGCTGGGCGGAAGGCTTTTTGTCGGCCTTGCGCACGGCGATCATTCGGCATCTGCCCAACGGGCGGCTGAAGAACTGGGCGCTGGCGAATTTGCAGGCGCGGGATCTGGCGAGGTTGGCGATTGCGGGGTTAAGGGCGAAGGCTAGGGCGCAGAGGCAGGGGGCGGGGATGTCGCCGGGGTTGGCGGGGGCGCAGTTTAGCCAGGCAGGAGCGGGGCAACCGACAAGGAATCCTGGTGAGTTGCCCCGAGCGGCACGGCAGGTAAGCGGCCTGACCGTGCTGGATGATGTTCCTAACCAGGATTCCATCGGGGCTAGCCTGGAGTCTTACGACATCCTGCCCGGCATCCGTGAAGTGCCGTTGTCCGCGTTCCCCGGTGCAGCGGCGGACCAGATGTTCTATGCCGCTGATGATTTTCAGCGGGTGGACCGCTTGGCGAAGGAGATCAAGGCGTCAGGTGAAATCAAACCGCTGATCGTCGTCTATGACAACGAAGGTCCCTATGTCCTTGAGGGCGGCCATCGACTGGCGGCCCTGCACAAATTGGGGGTGGAATCCATCCCGGCAATGGTGGTGATGGATACGTCGGAAGAGAGCGGGGTTCAACCGGCCAACATGCCCGCCACCATCGACGTTGACGGCCAGCAGCGCCCGACCCGTAATAGCGAGGGGCGGCTGATTCATCCGACGGCGGAGGGGGTCCGTGCGTTTTGGAGGTTGTTTGGTGACTCTGAAATCACTGACAACAAAGGCCGCCCGATTCTAATAACAAATGTTGCGAGCCTTAAACGCGGCGATGATAGCTCCTCCGGTAACTCCGACAATAGCGCCGATAGCATTAAAGCTCCATCCAGATTGTCTCAGATTTATAGCTTGTTCCAGGTCCCATTGAAGAACGGAAGTTCTTACGGACGGGTCGATTCCGACGGACAGCAATCTGCGTCTAACGGTCGTTCTTCCGCAGCCAACAAATTTGGATATTTCGTTGGTGCTAAGCCCATCGTTCCACAACCGAGCAATATCGTCGGTGGAAATGTCGTTTCTGGTCTTGTGAATCCTAATGTGATCGGGGTTGGAGACAGCAACAAGGTTTTCAATTCTGTTGTCAGTCCTATCCCCATTTTTGTGATGGATGTGAATGGATTTATCGAGCAAGATTCCGGTCGCTTTCTCGAAAACAACCCTATGGTCGAGGACTTGCTTTCCGTCGACGGAAATAACCTTGTATCCGTTTCTGGTGCTTCCAGTCTTTCTTCCTATGTTGTGACAGTCGGTAGAACAGAAGAATCTAGAATTTCTGGCGAGTTTGCTTGGCCAAACGAAAAAACTGATTCCACAAACAGCGCAATCGACCTTGGTTTTCATGGCGTTTCCTCTAGTGGCACACCATTCACGGTAGTTGATTTTCAGACAGTTGTCAACCCCACCAACCCCGACATCCGCTTTAGCCTCTCCCCCAACCAGGCCCAGACGCCCCCGGCACCCCCGGCCGAGACGCGCTTCCGTCAAGCCCAGCGGGTGGTGCAGGACAAGTTCAACCGCTTCCGCGTGGTGCAGGACTGGCTGAAGGAGCAGGGGATAACGCTCAGTGAATCCGCCGATGTCTACCGTGCCGAGGAACGCTTCCATGCGCGGGTCGCCAATCAGATCGAGGATTTCCGCGAGCAGACCCTCAAGCCGCTGATCGCCAAGAGCCAGCAGGCGGGCTTCAAGATGGCGGACATCGCCCAGTTCCTTCATGCTCAACATGCCGAGGAACGCAACGAGGCGATTGCCAAGATCAATGATCGCTTCCCTGACGGCGGATCGGGCATGGCCACCCAGGAGGCGCGGGACATCCTGGCGGCGGCGTCGCCTGAACTGAAACGGATCGCCAATGCCTGGCGCAAAATTGCGGACGAGAGCCTGGACATGAAGGTGCAAGCGGGCCTCATCACCCCCGAGATGGCCGACGCCTTCCGCAACAAGTATCAGCATTATGTGCCACTGAAGGGCGGGCCAGAGGATCAAGCCATCTTCGGCACCGGCAAGGGCCTCAAGGTGCGCCACAAGGAACAACGCGCCCTAGGCCATCCGGTGCGCGAGGGCGGGGAGTGGATCATCGAGCAGATGCTGAATGACCGCGAACGCACCATCATGAAGGCAGAGAAGGCGGTGATCGCCCGTCACGTCCTGCAAATGGCCCTGGAGATGCAGCGCCCGGACATCATCTCGGTCTCGAAACCCAAGCGTCGGCAGGTGCTCAAGAAAAACACCGCCTACGTCGTCACCTTCCACGGCACCCCGGTCGAGTCGTTCACGTCGCTGGAGGCGGCGCACATTCACCTGCGGGAGGCGGTCTCAAAGACCGGGCGCAGTAACTCCGACTTCGACATCATCCGCAGCAGTGACCCCCAGGTGGTACTGATGGCCAGTCCGATGCTGGCGGAAAACGAGATCATGGTTTATGAGGCGGGGCATGAGATCCGCCTGCAACTGAACGATGACCTGCTGGCCCGGGCCTATGCCAACCTGGGGCAGGAGGCGCTTGGCCCGATTCTGCGGGCCGGGCGGGTGCTCAACACCTATCTGAGCAAGGCGTATACCAGCTACAACCCGGAGTTCCTGCTGGTCAATCTGATGCGCGATTTCACCACGGGCATTGCCAATCTTAGCGGCGAGCAGGGAATGAAGGTGGCATTGCGGGCGGTCAAGCGGTATCCGCGGGCTTTCATGGACTTGCTGCGTCATGCCCGTGACCCGGCTAAGGATACCCAAAGCATCCGCGACTACCGGGCCGATGGCGGCAATACCGGGGCGGCGTACCTAGACGACCTGGAGCGAGTCGGGACGGACGTGGCGGCGGAATATGCCAAGATGCAGGGGGTGATGAGCAACGTCCGCGAGGGCAACTACCGTAGCGCCATCACTGCGGCGATTGGCGAGGTGCTCAAGCCGTTCATCTCGTGGATCGAGAAGCTCAATCAGGCGGGCGAGAACGCGATGCGGCTGTCCATCTATCAAGCGATGCGCGATAGTGGTCTGGGGCGGGTGGCAGCGGCCTCGGCGGCGAAGAACACCACGGTCAACTTCAACCGCAAAGGCGAGCTTGGGCTGGCGATGAATGCCTGGTGGCTGTTCTTCAATGCCTCGGTACAGGGCACGGCGGCCATTGCCCATGCCCACTTCAAGGGGGCGCATAAGGGCCAAGCCTGGGCATTTTCCGGTAGCCTGGTGGGCACCCTGTACTTGGCGTCCTTGCTGGCGGCCGGGGACGAGGACGAGGACGATGAGTATGAGAAGATCAGTGAGTATGATCGTTCCCGCAATCTGATCATTCGCACCGGGAGCGGGTTCGTTAAGTTGCCTATCCCTTATGGCTATGGCTTCTTCGCCAACCTTGGGCGCGGCCTGGCGGATGCCCAGCGTACTGGTGAAATCGGGAAGTTGCCCTGGCACCTGGCCACTTCCTTCATCGAGGAGTTCACCCCCTTTGGGGCCATGGTCGCGGGCAAGAATCCCGACTTACAGCAGGCGGTGACTTTCCTGGGACCAACCGCCTGGCAGATCGCGGCGGCACCGGCCTACAACCGCACGAGCTTTGGTACGCCGCTCTACCCGGAACAGCCGTTCAAGACAGCCGAGTTTGACCGGGATCAGATGTGGCGGGGAACAAAGGGCACCTGGGCCGATGAACTGGCGGGGGCCTTGGAGCAGGCGGGGCTGGATGTCAGCCCGGAAACCCTAAAACACCTATGGCGCACGGGAACTGGCGGCGCCGGGGCATTTGTCTCCGGCGTGGCTGATGTCGTCCAGTTAAAAGCCCGCGGCGCAGACGACCTGGATGTACGCGAGGTGCCATTGCTACGCAAGTTTGCGACGGTTCCCGATGTGCAGGAGGCTAGGTCCCGCTATTACGAGGCGGTGGAGGAGGCAAAGGCGGCCAAGGAGACCTTCAGCCGCTTTAAGAAACTGGGGCGCTTCGAGGAGATGGCGACCTATCAGCGGGAGAACCGGGCCTTGATCAGCATGGCGGCGGTGGCTGATGCGACCAGTAAGCGCATCAAGCGGGCGCGGGATTTTTACGATGCCGTGAAACTCAACCCGAAACTGCCACTGGCAGCCAAGCGCCGGCAACTGCGCAGCATGGCACTCAATGAAATGCGCATCTATGACGGTTTCGTCAGGATGTTCCAGCGGCGGACGCGGATGGCTGCGCAATGAGGGGGCGGGCGCTTTCCAGGGCATCGGCGGCAGCGTAGGCGAATCTGGCGAGGGGTAGCAGGTCACCTGTGCTAACACCAGTCCGTACTACATGCTGCGTTTCAACCAAAGCCAGAAACAACGCCTCCGCTATGCGGTCGCGGCGCCTAGTCCGCCGTTTTTTCTCTGCTTTGGCTAGACGCTTTAGCTCCGATTGCTTTTCTTGTTCCTCCATCCTCTTAACCCGCTCCCTTCTTACCCGATCAATTTCCATGTGGCGCTGCATTTCTTCTTCGTCGATAGCCATGTTGACAAACCTCATGTTTAACCGTGTTTTATTGTTTCGCGTGATAGCGTATCACGCCAGGCTGAAATAATTTGCTTGTTTATCAGTTCACTAGGGACATAATTCGCGCCCTTTCACGGCGACAACATGACCTTAAGTTGATGAAGCTGAAAGGAAATTGCCAAAACCGACATATCCCCAGATATCCCATATCACACTGTCCCGTTCGTCTAGTGGCCTAGGACTCCAGCCTTTCACGCTGGCAACAGGGGTTCGATATCCCCTACGGGACGCCACTTTCGCCTCATCACAACCGCAACCCAACAATCGCATCCCGCAAGGACGAAGGTGCCAGGTGGGCATATTTCTCGGTGATGCGGATGCTGGAATGCCCAGCCAGGACCTGCACGGTGCGTAGTGGGATGCCGGCCTGGACAAGCTGACTACAGAATGTGTGACGAAGAGCATGCACCGATCCAGTCAGTTCCGCCCGGCCCAGGGTGCGGCTAAAGGCCCGGGTCAGTGAGTAAGGGGTTACCTGGGGGAGGACAAACTCCCGCGGACGGCGGAGGGATTCGATGGCCTCGGCGGCCCCCTGGGTGATGGGAACGACGCGCCACTTCCCGGACTTGGTACGAGCACCGGGTTCGGAGACGATGCGCAGTTCATCCTGGCCGATGTCGGCCCACTTGAGCTTGATGGCTTCGCCGCGGCGCATACCGGAGTTGACCATCAACTGCCAAGACCAGCGGTACTGGCGATGTAGTTCCGCGTCTTCCGTGGTGGCCTCTTTCGGGATCGTCAGTTCCGTGGCGTAGATCAGGCCAAGCTCCTCTTTGGTGTACCACCGGGGCGGTCGGCTGGCCAGGTCCCGGGGTGCCTTGGCGTACTGAACGGGATTGTGGGTTATCACGCCCGTTTCAACAGCGTGATTCAATAGGGCCTTGAGGGTCCGAATCTCCTTGATGACCGTCCCGGAAGCGGCGCCATCCGTGAAGCGTTGGCGTTTGTAATCATCCACCAGGTCGGTGGTTATGGTGAGCAAAGGGCGGCGCTTAAAGTAGGGAATCAGGTGCTGGCGGAGGATCTGTTCCACCCGGTAATAACTGTCGGGGTATTCCTGGCTGTGCCACTGGCCATAGGTGACGGCATAGCTCAAGAACTGCGGGCCGGCGAGGGCGGCATGGCCGCGGGCCTGTTCCTGTGCGACCCTGGCCGCCTCGGCTTCGGCTTCGGTAACTGGGCCAAGGCGCTGGCGGATCTGCCGCCTGCCCTCGACCCAGGTGATGTACCACGTCTGACCGCGGAGATATTTTCCTGCCATGCCTGATCCATGCTCGCCTCGATGTCTGCTCGTCGATACAGGATGGCACCCATCCAGGCCAAGGGCAAGATCCCCATCCCTGGGGCGCGGGCGGCAAACTCCTCCTCGGGGAGGTTGGCCAGGTTTGCAGCTTCAGAAAGGGTTAGGTATGGAGTCATGGGGTCACGCGGGAATTTCTGTCGGAATGCGGTACTCGCACCGTTTCATCAAGTAGTCCCGCATCGTCTGTGCCGTTGAAAGATGATTACCCGATCTGGATTTCTCGCGCTCGGTCCAGCGCCGGCACGTGTGTTTCCACGGGCAGCTTTCATCGGCGCAGCGGGTGATGTCGTCAGCTAAGATCATTCGGTTATTTCTCGATACTCAACGTGTTTACCGCAATGCCGACAAATCCGATCGGCGGATTTTTCGTCCAGACAATGCACTAATTTCAACCGCCCGCAGTCCGTGGCAAGTAGATCCGACTTCCAACGATGGGAACGGAGGCGCAGCTCCCAGACGCAGACAGGTTTGATTTCGGTTGGGGTTACGGGCCGGTCATTCATGGTAACGCTCGGCTTGATGCAACAGCGGGCAATTGCTAACCCAACACTCGAAGTCATTTTTTGTGTGGCGACAGCCATGACTATCTGGGCATTTATAATCGCAATGTTCGGTTAGGCGATTGAAGGCGTGTAATACGTATTCGACGCGAAGGCTAAAATCCTCTGGGTGTTCTTTCATTTCGTGTCCTCCATCGGGTTATCGGGCGGTTCTGGATAATCGCACCAAGCGTAAGCAGTGTCGTAGACAACAACTCCATTTGCGCTACAGAATGCGCCATTACGCTCGTGCCAGCGCGCTTCCCGAACTGTTGGATAAACATCCCCTCTAGCCACAAAAGCTACGAGGATGAGTCTGTCTTTCGGGGCTGTCTTAATGGGCTTCCACTGCATGTTATTTCACGCCCTCCAGTGGGTCATCTGATTGTGGCTTTTGTTTGCTTTCCTTTAGCGTGACTAACATCAGCCCTGAGCGCATGTCGTCTTTCAGGCGCTGCATTTGTGTCACAGCAGCGACCCAAATAACGGGTGGCATCTCTAACGCTACCGCCCCTAGTTCACTTGCGGACTCAACAGCGTAGGTATGGGCCAGAAGAGAAGACTGGATGCCGTCCAGTTCTTCCAGATAGCGGGTCAATTTGTTGATTTCGGCGGTGCTCATTTCATCGCCCTCCTGTAGCCCTCTCGATGGCCGCCCTAGCTGCACTCAGCGACTCCGATCCTGGGTGGTTGACCATATCCAGCAGAGCGGCCAGCAGGTCTGGGGCTGCCGCTACTAGCCTAGCGTTGGCTTCACCGCAGTAGCCGCGCAGTGAGTCTGAGCCTTTTGTCTTATCTGCACGACCAAGGCCGTGCAGGAATATCTTGGTGTAGTTGGTGCCGCTGGTGACGGCATAGCTCCAGGGTCCAGGGGTGTGGCTCATTTCATGCCTCCAATGGACGACTTGGTCCTACGCTGTATGCACCACTCAACATCCACCGAATAGCGGGCTTGATGTTGTTCACGTCGTAGGGTTGGTCACCAATACGCTCCAAACTTATCTGGTTGTGTAGACCCTCGATCACCGGATAGCTGGACAGGGGCTCACCGCCCACATGCTCGTAAGCCCAGTGATCTATCTTTTTCCAGGTGGCGCAGAGGAAGCGCACCAAGTCTAGTACTTCCAGCGGTATGGCGGCTGGGGTGTTTTCGTGGGAGTCGGTCATTTCAACTTGATCTCCAGGCTGCCAAATTTGTTGCGTTCTATACTGGCAAACCAGATCGCTGGCCACGCAACGACAAGTATTGCCGCGAATGTCAGGAGTAGTATCGCGGCGGGTATCGGCCAAAACACAAAGAGCACCGCTTTATAGGCGAATGCCGTAGTGGGTGAAATTGTGGTAGTCATTTCATGCCCTCCAGTAAATCCCCCAATCATCATCACGATCGACGGACTCCTCGAAAATTAATGCACCGCCAGATTGATATTCCGTAACCCGGGTCTCGAAGAAATTTTTTTCCTTGCGGATCTCTATCTGTTCCGCCATCCAGGGGAAGGCGTGGTAAGCATCGTCGAAGGGCTGGGGCAGGCCAACCGATCCCAGGCGCATGTTGGCGAAGAACTTGGCCGTGGCGACGTGCTCCTCAACCGAGTAGCCGAGGATGGGGCCATCCTTCAGGCAGTAGGCGATGTACTCGCGCTCCAGGTCGATAGCGCGACGGGCATCCGCCTCGATCTGGGCCACCAGCTCCTGAGTGACCGCCTCCGGGTACTGCGCCATGTACTCGCGGATCAGGGCCACGCCAAAGCCGATATGCTGGGATTCATCGCGGGCGATATAGGTGAACTGTTCCGCCCCGCCCTTGAAGCGCCCCAAGCGGGCGAGCTGCTGCACCGGGCCAAGCAGGGAAACCCAGAACCAGACACCCTCGAAGATGAGGAACCAGAAGACGAGGGAACGCAGCAGGGCTTGCTTTCTGTAAAGCGGTTGATCGTAAAACCGCACTTTGTTGCACAGGTGTTCTACGACCATTATCTCGACGAGCTTAGACACATCTTTAGCCATCTCCACCCGCGCCTTCATTGCCGGCACTTCCTTCCAGGTGTCATAGATGCTGAGCGGGATTCCCAGATTTTCGATGACGTAGCGGTAGGAGCGGGTATGGAGTGCCTCCTCCCAGATGAGCCGCTTGAAGAAATGACGGATCTCCGCGGGCTGAAACACCGAGAGGAAGGTCTCCGCCGCGTCGTCCCCGCGCTCGATGTCGAAGGTCGTAAGCTGGGCCATCACCGAGACAAACAAATGGCGGTGCTTGGGGTCCAGCGTGGGGTCTTTGTAATCGGCCACGTCGGGGCCGACTTGGATCTCATTCGGGCTCCAGTTGTTTTGCTCTTGAGCAAAAGCCATCGTCCACGCCCATTCATACTCAAAAGGCTCTAATTGATAGCTGTCGCACGGACCGAGTAAAGGCTTACGCATGTTTTGTAAACTCCCAAGTTAAGAAAAACGATTGTCTGGTTGTGGGTCACGGAAACCGCCCCCTTTTAACCACTCTTCATAGGCCCTTTCAGATGAGTCTCGGTCTCTGTCATAGCGTTCGCACTCACCTTTATTTCCTCTCCTCCATGCGTCACTCCTATCTGCTGGGGTCCAATCTCTATACGGATCGTTTTTTCTCATCGAGGTATCTCCTATGGTTCGAGTTGGTAAGAGTCGCAAGGGCCGAGGAGGGGTTTCGATCTGTTCATTCTATTCTCCGCTTGTTTTGTGTACGCGCTTCGTCATAACCGCAGCCCTTTTAATCCACTCGGCAAACCGGGTCTCCAAGACGGTCGACTGGATCGTAATTACTCCAGAATCGTTGATTAATCTCATTTGGCTTTAGTATGCAACGGTAGGCGAGCCTCGGCTCTTTAAGCGTGCATCGCTTGCCGCCTACCATGGTTTCAACATCTAAATCCCCATGCTCTTCTTTCATTGTCTGGAGCATTTCGATCAGTTCGCTGATTTTCATAGATCCTCCCAAGAGAACGGGTCTAGCTTGTAAGAGTCGCAAGGGCCGAGGAGTGGTTTAGGGTTGTGCATTTTTTTCTACCTTCCGAATGAAAGACCGGCCATGCCAGATGCCGCGTTCACCGGCTTTAAATGGTGCTGTTGTCGCATCTGGATCATCTTCGAGTAGTTCACAGTACACCATAATGTTTTTTGCCCCGATGTATCGGGCCAATACTTCGCGCTCATGGCCTGGACCTGAACGCCTGCCTCTTGATCCTCTCGTCAGAATCACTACGTCACCGAAGCGCATGGCGATTCCTTTTCGCAACAAAGTGTTCGATCTGGTAAGAGTCGCAAGGGCCAAGGAGGGGCTTCGGGTTGGTCATTGGGTTGCTCCTGTTGCTAGGAGGTAGAGGAATATGAGAAGGAGCACGGCGGCGAGTCCGGCTATTGCTAGGCTGGTGCGTCGGTTCATCGCTCAATCTCCAGTAATTCAGCCACCACGTCCAGCAGTTTGTCGGCGGTCTTGCCAGAGTTTCCATACAAGCCGGCCAGCCCCTTTAGCTGTCTGAGCGCCTGCTTGTGTTTGTCTGGGGCAGTCATCACGCCGTTTGGCATAGGCTCTACGCCGTACTCATCTATCTGCTTCTGCATCGTCTGGAGCGCACCCGTACACTCCCCGAGCTGCCGTTCCAAGTACATGATGCGCTGCGCATACGCAGCTGATTGTTCGGCCAAGTCTTGAAAGCTCATCTCTCTCCTCACTATTAAAACGGTATGTCATCATCAAAGGATGAAGTGGACGCTGGTTTCCCATAACCTTGCCCCTTGTCTGGTGCAGGCTGATCGTCGCCAGAATCACGCTTGCCTTTGATGAACGAGAAGTCATTGACCAGGACTTCCAGGCTGTTTTTCAGTGCGCCATCTCCGGCTGTGTATTCTTGCAGGCTAGGTTCTCCCTGCACCAGGATTGGGTCCCCTTTCTTAAAATACTGGGCGATGATCTCGCCACGCTTGCCAAGGCTAGTGCAGCGCCACCAGGTTGTCGTTTCGGTTCCCTGGCCATTTTTACGGCTAGTGGCGATAGCGAATTTGGTGATGGCGGTTCCAGACTGGCTGAACTTTGTTTCTGGATCACGGCCAAGATGCCCGACGATTGTGACGGCAGCATAGTTAGGCATTAACTTTCACCCTGGAAAAAGTCTGCGGCAGCCGGTGTGAGATGGGTTTCGTTGGCTTCCGCCTGGATCGCTTCGCGCTCGATCAGCGCCTCTTCCTCGGCCTCTTCGCGCATGGCCTTTTTCCGGGCCTGGTATGCTTTCCGTGCCTCAGCCTTATCCTCCTGTCTAACCAGCCGTCCGGCCATTTCTGCCGCGCCATCCAGTTCCCGGTATGTGCCCGCGTCACGAATCAGGGTGAGCACCATGGCAAGGTCAGGACCGCTCTCCTGGGGCGCTACAGGCGTCGTGGTGGCAGGGGATACCTTGGCCTTGCCACGGCTGGCCAGCGTTGCCTTAACCGTCTCAGTGCGGCTGGTAGTGGGTTCGGCTTGGATGACTTCAGCCTGGCCCATGGGCCGCTCGTTTGGCATATCCTGGGCTTCTTCCGCCACATGGACCCCGCGCAATACGTCGGGGAAGACATCGCGCAAGGCCCAAGCCCGCGCGCGCATCTGGAGCATGCGCTTTGGGTACTGCTGCCATGGACCTTGCTTGCCGTAAAGGCCGGCCCGCTTGGCATCCTCTACACTAAAAATGCGAGTAACCGGCTGTTCGCCTTTGCGCTTGACGGTGCAGGTAGCCTCGGTGTCATGGATCTCTTCGCGGATGTCTTCCAACAAGCCAGATCCGCGTACCAGCGCGATAACAGCATCCCCCCAAAGCGCCGGGCGGCCATTGATGACAGCCAGATTTTGCATGGCCTGAAGTGGCGGCAAGCCGATTTCCGCGCCCCATTGGATAGCAACGATGATGTTGCCCGGGTTGTTGATATAGTCCTTCGGGACCATGCTGGACTTGGAAAGCATTTCTGCCATCTTCAGGGCTTCGTCGATGGATTGTGGGGTCAGGCCGATCTGGCGCGTTCCAGTCAATGCGGGAGTGGTTTGTTGGCGGTTGATGGTTGCAATCTGAGCGGTCATGAATTCATCTCCAGCAGGGTTTCCAGGTCGTCTTTCTCGGTATTCAGGGATTCCAGCGCGTCCTTCTCCTTCGCGCAGATATACCGGCGCAAGGCGGATTTGCTGATGCCGGTCTTCTCCGCTTGGGCGGCGATGGCCTCGGTGAACGTCTCTGCCGCCATTCGGGCATCACTGCGAAGGGATACTAGAAAATCAATGTGCTTCGGGGTCAGGCCCTCGCGCATTTCGCCAGCCATGGCTTTAAGCTGATCTTCTGTAATATCGATGCGGATATCAGTCATGGGATTCTCCCGTGTGCGCCGGTAGTTTTTCAGCCATGGCGCTATGCCAGTGGCAGGTGTGATAGGCGTTGACGTATCGCCGGTAATCGGCGCTGTTCAAGCATCGGCATAGGCTTTCCGGCTTACCGCGGTGGCGGATCAGAACTGAATCCCAATGCTGGCAGGTATCGCAGGTTAGCTGTGTCATGTGATTTCCAGGGATTTAGACAGGCGCAGGACGCGGGCGCCCGGGATGGACTTTGCATAGGTATCTAGTATTTTGGTCTGTTCGTTAGGGTCTAAATTGGCCAGCATGTCTAATGCTAGTTTTTTGAAGTCAATCTTCTGGCTATCCTTATTGGCCCGGAAACTGGCGATTTCCTCCCCGGCATCCGTTACCACCTCGGCATCGGCCAGGGCTGGATAGAGCGCGTCCTTGATCGCCTGTTCCATGTCTTCCAGTTCCCGGATATTGGCCTTGATCTGTGCCAACCGATGAAGCCGGTCGCGGATATCCACCGTGGCCTGAAGGATCTTGCCCGTACTGTGCCTTGGCCAGCGTAGCTTAGCCTCTGCCGCTGTCTGTGGGTCAGGCGGGGTATCCGCCTCGACATAGTGGCGCCACCAGTCATCGACCTCGGTCAGAATATAGTCCTCCAGTTCAGGATCGCGCCGGAATGAGTAAATCCTGAATTGATTGTTGCCGAACAGGGCCGCCAGGTCCCATAACTCGCAGCCGGTCAGAGCTTGATAGGCTGCGACTTGGAGCAGGTATTGCTTCGGTACCTGATCAGTACCGGGCTCGCCCCATTCGCCATCCCGCCCCAGGGAATAGGCGTTGACTGCCTTACACTCCAGCCCGCGATTGGTCCGAATTACCCGCTTATGACTAGCAATCTTGGCCCCGTCGGGGATAACGAGCCGATCGATATGGCCGATCAGCGGAATATCAGGGTGACGCAGCAGGGCGTTATAGCGTTCTACCTGCCGTCCCGTGGTACTGGCATATTCGCGGGCGACGAACTCCTCGACATAGGTCCCATGACGCATGGCCAGGGTGCCAGTAGGCGGATCACTGCGCCCGGTCTTTTCCAGCCAGACCTCGTAAGGCGTCCGCCAGGGTGACATGCCCAGGATGGCGGCGATGTCCGAGCCGCCGATTCCGGTTTTCCGCTCGGCATGGAAGGAGGCATCACTCGGCATAGCTTTCATCCAGCCCGAAGTAGGTAGAAACCCGGCGAAGACGCTTCCATCCAGAATCCGCACCGAGCTTTTCGTCGCTATAACCAAGTAGAGCGACAATCAAAGCCTCACGCGCTACCTGGGCCTCGTGAACCCGTTTACGTTCAGCCTCTTGTTCGATGGTTTCCTGAGCTTCGCTGGCTTTGGCGTGATTAGCGCAGGAGCCACTGCACGTTGTTTGAACGGTTGTCATGTGATTATCTTTCTGTGCGCCGGTGGGTGATGGTTCGTTTGGAATCCAGATCGCATGCGTGGGCTCTTCCATGGGTGTGTCGTCCAAGGCATCCATGATCTTTGCCAGGCGAATGTCGGCATAGGACTTTGTTCCCAGTTGCGTCTCCTTGGCCGGTACGTCGGTTGACGGCTTATCCTTACCCTTCGCGTGTCGCCAATCGTAGGGCTTAGGCGTCCAGCCCTCGCCGGCTGGGGCGATGCTCCAAGTAAATTGGGAGCCATCGTATTGCCGTGTTACCAGTCCGTCCTTATAACCATTGGAAAGCACTTTTCCAACCTGAAGCGGATTCAGATCGCATGACAATTCGTCCTGAAGACAGTTAGCGATTTCCTTGGCACTGAAATAATCGCCCGGGTTTGATTTCAGGATATCCAGGACCTTTTCCCGATTAGTCTGGAAGATATCCCAGTCGGCCCGTGTCATGGCCATCAGTACGCCCTCCATTCCACGATGGCCGGGGCCTGCCAGGCGAGGGAAAGGATATGCCGCCTGGCATCCGGGGTAAGCTGCGCCGGCATCCTGGCTTTGAGCCAGGGCCTACCATTGATGGCGCTGGCGGCGAGTATCTGGCAACCGGCCTGGCGGAGCAGGCCCGCGGTGGTTGTGGTAAGGACGGTGTGGTATTGGGTGATGTTCATGGCAATTAACCGTTGACAGAAGATTGCATGGATTCGCCAGGAGGAAGAGCGGTCGGCATGGGTTTACTCGCCGTGCTGGGGAGCACATTCATCCGCTGCTTCTTAGCGTGTTCTTCAAT
>Ga0181556_1000532_pt1 | contig 41208 bp, 47 predicted proteins | sample 011ome_14_FD_148651 | JGI IMG/M metagenome (GOLD analysis project Ga0181556, IMG submission 148651) | Coastal salt marsh microbial communities from the Groves Creek Marsh, Skidaway Island, Georgia - 011505AT metaG (spades assembly) | ecosystem: Environmental > Aquatic > Marine > Intertidal zone...
CATGAAGACCGTCTGGGTCTTGATTTCACCAGTCTGGTGGTTCATGAACTCGGCTTCGACATAGAGCGGAGCAGCGTAGGTCTTGCCACGCTCCTTGCACTCTTCGAGCGAGTACTTCTCTTCTTCAAGGTAAGGGTTGGTGAACGACAACTGCATGGTTTCGCTGTTGTCTTCGATCGGGGAGATCTCTTCGAAGATCTCCTCCAGACCGCTCTGCTTAGAGATCACCGGCGTACCAGTTGCTTCGGCTTCCTTCAGACGTGCTTTCCACACGTCGTTGCCGACCAACCAGTCAAAGCTCTCGGTCTGCAGTGCAAGCAGATCCGGAACCGTCAGGGCGTCTGTAGTTTTGGCGAACGAGAGTCGCGGTGCGACTCGGCCGTTCTTGAGAGTAGTTGCGGTGTTAGAACGCGCAGCAGCCAAGAAAATAACCTCCCGGAGTAGTCGTCACTACCCCCGTCGATGGGTGAGCAAACCGTTTAGGTGTGCTTCCAGAAGAGACCCTTCAGAGGGTCCACGTCGCCACAATTTGCGACATTCTCACGGCCGACCACCATATGACGACTGAGAAGACAGGAAGCAACCTCCAACAGTAGTAGTTTTCTGGGCTTCTGTCTAGCCCGATTCTTGGGCCAGCAAAGGCCACTAGCCTCCTTGGAGTGAGCACGCTTCCACACGGCCTTCCCGCCAGCACCACTCTGGCTAGCAGCGGCCTCACCGCAGAGTTGGAGCGAGATCGTTTCACCCGCTCTGGTGTTGTGCTTCGCGTCGATGGAATCGCCCAGTCTCAGGTCAACCCCGATGACCCAACCGACTTGCAGTTTGAATACATCAGACGCATCGGAAATGTCATTGACTTGTTTCGGCCAGAAGGAAAACCGATCACTGCCGTGCACCTAGGAGCAGGAGCGCTCACCCTTCCCCGCTACGTCTCTCACACCAGGCCAGGCTCACGTTCACAAGTAATCGAGTGGGAACAAGACCTCGTTGATTTCGTGAGGGGTGTAATCCCCTGGGATCCGTCGTGGAGTATTCGCGTGCGCTACGGCGATGCCAGGGATGTGGTCGCGAAACTTCCCGCCGGTCTTCATAGCTCCGTCGACCTAGTAGTGGTCGACTTGTTTGCGGGCAACCACACCCCAGGCCACCTCACCACCAAAGAGTTCTATGGCCTCATCGCCCCGCTGCTGTCTGCCAATGGGCTTGTTGTGATCAACATGGTCGATGGCAGGCCCCAAGCATTTACTCGCTCCCAAATTGCGACGCTTCGCGAAGTGTTCGGCTTTGTGGGTTTGATGGGTGAATCGGGAGTAGTGCGCGGGCGCCGCTTTGGAAACATGATCGTGGTGGCCACCCCTGGCAACGCGGAGCCCGAATGGTGGGGCTCACTCCAGCGATTAGGACCCCACCCCACCAGCATGCTCACGGGAGCCTCACTCGATCGATTCGCACACACCGCGCCCGTGCAAGTTGATGCTCAGAAGATCGAGTCTCCCCGGCTTGGCCAAGGCTTCTTTGGCGCAGACGGCTAATTGCCGACACTGGGGATAATTCCCCACACATTGCACCTCTGGGTTTTAGCCTGTGGCCATGGCGGAGCTAGCAAGAGTTCGAGTGTGGGCGGACGCACTCATTCGCCTGCACCTAGAAGGTGACGATTGGTCGTTTGATTTCGACCACGCCAAAACCCGCTTTGGCCAGTGCGACCACCAGGCCAAACGGATCACTCTCTCGCGTTACCTGTCCGAGCGAGAAAGCGACGATGACGTCCACCAAGTTCTCCTCCACGAAATCGCCCACGCACTTGCTGGTCCCCGAGCAGGCCACGGCCAGAGCTGGAAGAAGATCGCATATGACCTGGGCTATGACGGCGGCCGTACCCACGACGCCCCAGCCGCCACCGATAAAGCCCGGTGGCTGGGCGTATGTCCGACCGGCCACGAAATCATTCGCTTTCGACGGCCGAGCAAGGACACCTCGTGTGCCAAGTGCTCCCCACGGTTTAACCGCGCTTACCTCATTGAATGGACCGATCGACGCACAGCTAGTTGACACGGGTTAGACAATGGTGGGGTGAAGATACGAACCCAGGCCACACTTCCCGCCTCGATTGATTCCGTGTGGGACGCCCTGCACACCCCGGCTGTATTCACCGCGGTCTCTGCTCCCTTTACCCTGTTCGGTACCACAGGCGCAAAAGGTCTTCCCGAACGATTTGAATCCGACCGCGACTACGAATTCACCGCGAGCGCGTTTGGGCTGATCCCGATGGGCACTCAAATCATCCACCTGGTCGATGAGGTGACCTCGTGGGCATCGAGAAAAGTTACTGACCTGGGTCGCGGGGTCTCTGGCCCACTCGCGTCTTTCACCGGCTGGCGACACGAGATGAGTGTGGACGCGCGCGCCGATGGCCACACAGACTTTCGAGACGTCCTCCACATCGACACCTCCGTATCGTCGAAGTTGGCCTGGCCTGCAATGCAGCTGTTTTGGCTATGGCGGGGCATGAGACTTCGCGCACTCGCCAAGAGTTTTGATTCACCGATTACTCGCTCGTGGAACGAGCGCTACCTCTCCAAGGGCGCGATGTGGAGCGGGAAGGTCAACCCCGTGCTGGAAGAAGTCGCCCGCGCCTGCTCTCCGAAGCGCGCCTTAGACGTCGGCGCGGGCGAAGGAGCAGACGCACTGTTTCTCGCAGAACTAGGCGCAGACACCGTCGCCGTTGAGGCCTCATCCGTCGGCGTCTACCGAGGTGTCGCCGAGCAGCAGGCGAGGCAAGCGCAGGCGGGGGTGAGCCTTCCCATCTCGTGGAGGGTGGCCGACATTTCTCGTCCCTGGTCGTGGCGAGAAGGCGAATTCGATTTTATGAGCCTTCAATTTGTTCACACCGATCGAGAGACCAGGGCGTCTATCTGGTCAGAAGCGGTCGCAGCCACTGCTGAGGGTGGAGTCTTGCTCATTGTGGGACACGACGCCTCGGATGCGAGCCGGGGCATCCCCCGACCGCCTGCCGACCGGTGCTTTAGCCGTGAGGAACTTCTCGCGGCCATCCCGTCCGACTGGTCCTCGACCGAGGTTACCCTCCGCGAGCGCACTCAACTCATTCACGGAAACGAGACGACAGTTGCCGACATCGTCTTGGTGGCAGAGCGCTAGTTGAGCGCTCCCACTGAGGCAAGAGCCGAGCGAAGGAGCGCTCCGCGACCACCTTCTAGTTCTTGGGCGACTTCATCACTTGTTGCTTCGGCGGGAGTCATCCATGTGATCTCCAACGCGTCTTGGCGAGGATCACACGTTCCTGTCACGGGAACCACGTAGACCAAGGACACAGCGTGCTGGCGCATGTCGGTGTATTTGGAGTCGGGGAAGGGGAAGTACTCGGCGATGTGGGCCGGCTGCGGTGAGGTCGGCAACTGCGGGAAGGCCATCGGGCCCAGATCTTTTTCGAGGTGGCGAAAGAGTGCATCCCGGAGGGTTTCGCCAAAGAGCACACGTCCTGACACCAACGTCCTGGCCATCGCGCCTTCCTGACTCGCGCGAAGAAGAAGACCGACTTCTGTTACCGACCCGAGTGGGCTAATACGCACCGGAACTGCTTCGACATAAATCAGCGGCAGGCGCCTGCGAATGTCGTTTAGCTCGTCGTCAGAAAACCACCCCGAATTGGGGTCTGGGGTTCTGGTCTGACTCATGAGTCTTTTCTACCCTGTTCGACCATGAAAGAGAACTCAATCGTGGGCCTAGGCGTCTTGAGAAATTTTCTCGAGGAGCGCCTGCTCGAATGCAGCGGCGTCCACTCTCCAGTGGCTGTGCTCCACATCGTCGATCAATACAACCGGAATGAGGTCGCCATAGAGCTCTCCCCAGAGGGGGTTGTCTTCAAGTGATGCTTCTTCGAAGTCAACATCACCCACGCGCTCTAATACGTCGTCGATGACCACCTTTGCGTCATCGCAGAGGTGACAGCCTGGCTTACCAATGAGCGTCACCGAAACAGACATGAATGGCATCCTATGCGCAGGCGCTAAGCCCATGACAAATCGGGCCCCACTGTGAGAGGGCTACTACTAAGAGAGTGGACGGCGTTACGCGATTAGTCGAAGACGACTTGACGCGTCGCCACTACTTCTTGTTGCGACGCTGGTGACGGGTCTTACGCAGAAGCTTGCGGTGCTTTTTCTTCGCCATCCGCTTACGACGCTTCTTGATGACAGAACCCATTACTCACCTCTAATTTGACGCGGAGTTCCCGCGTGATCGATTACAACCTGTTGAGTGTAGCGCAGGGCGGGGACTAGCCGGCCCGGTCTACCCGGTGCTCGTCGAGCTGGCCCATCAGGTGGCTGACCGCTGCTTCTGGAATTCGGAATGATCGTCCGAAACGAATTGCGGGTATGTCTCCTGCGTGCACCATCCGATAGACGGTCATGCTCGATACGCGCATCAAGTCTGCAACTTCCTGAACAGTCAGAAAGCGCATCTGGGGCGCAGTTGAAGCCATGAGCCGGTCTTTTCTGTGACGGATGTGACGAGTGTTACCTGGAACACCCTAAACCGGGGCGTGGAGGACTGTAAAGACCGAAGTTATTTCCAGCTACCCAAGAGGCCATTCAACTGGCCGCGAATCTTCCCTACTGCTGTTCCGATTTGGTAGCCCGCGGGCCATAAGTCGACATAGGGAAAGTCGGGGTGGGATACATCGGCTGGGACCTTGCGCACCGGGGTCAAGCCAGAAAGCCACTGCTCTACGAGTTCAAGTGGTTCGGTGGCGAGGCTATAGAAGCGGTGCTGTCCGTCTTCGCGCACGTGAACCACTCCGTGGTCGCGCAACACTTTGAGGTGCTTGGAGACCGTGGGCTGCGAAATTCCGAGACGCTCCACCAGATCGCCCACGCTCATTTCGTCGGCGCGCGCTTGATCGTCTCCTCCGTTTAGTCGCCCGTCAGCTTTGTCGCTTAAGAGTTGGAGGATGTCTCGTCTGGTGCCTTCTGCCAGCACATCGAATAGGTCAGCCACAACAAAAACCCTATAGGCCCGACTGCAGGAGTACCATGTCGATTTGTCGTTGACTCGTGGAGACAAGAAAGCAGGCAACGTCATGGCCACATGGCCAGCACGATTTAGAAAGCGTTCAGGGCGCGGTCTCGCCCCGCGTTCGCACACCCCGCTTCCGCAAGCCCATTACGGCGCTGCGGGTGACTCTGCCTTCATGCACCGCCTGCGTCTGTTCTTTTCTAACTCCGCTGCACTGGTGAGCATTTTGGTGTTCTTGGGGCTTACTCTCGCCACCTCGAGCCTGTTGATGTTGCCCATCGCCGCGGCAGATGGTCAGGCCACTGCTGCACCCGATGCGTTCTTCACCGCGGTGTCAGCAGTTGCTGTGACAGGTCTCACCACGGTGGACATGGCCACCCACTGGTCGCCCTTTGGCAACACCGTCATCTTCATCGCTCTTCAAGTCGGTGGCATCGGCGTTCTCACCATCGCGACGCTCCTCGCCGTGCTCGCATCGAAGCGACTGGGGCTTGGAGCCCGCAAGATGTTGGCCGGAGACGTTGACCCCTCCCGTATGCACGAGCGTCGTGAATTAAACGCTCACGGAATGCAGCTGGGTGACGTGAAGGGACTGATTGGGACGGTAATCATCAGCGTGGTCGTGATTGAACTCGCGCTGTCGGCCATCATTGTTCCGCGCTTATGGTTGTCCGGCCTGGACCCGTTGAGTGCTACCTGGCAGGGCGTGTACCTCGCCGCGTCGGCATTTACCAATACTGGGTTTGTGCCTCTGGTCGACGGACTCGCCCCATTCGGCAACGACCCCATGATGGTCTTCACTATTGGTGTTGGAGTGTTCCTCGGAAGCATTGGCTTCCCCGTGATCTTTGCCCTCTACCGAGCAGTCAGTGTGGCCAGGCAGCGTCGTCGCAAGAACACGTTGCAACACCCACGTATTGGATTGCACGCCAAGCTCACCCTCTCCACCACGTTGATTTTGTTAATCATTGGTGCGGTAGTCATTGGCTTGCTGGAGTGGACTAACGAGGACACTTTGGGGGGCCAACCCCTCGCGGTTCGCCCGATGACGGCACTGTTCACCTCGATGATGGCTCGCTCTGGCGGGTTCAACACGGTACCCACCGAAGACATGAGCAGTGCCACTCACCTGGTTCTTGACATGTTGATGTTCGTGGGGGGTGGCTCTGCCTCTACCGCCGGTGGAATCAAGGTGACCACACTTGCGATCTTGTTCCTCGCTGCCTTCGCCGAGGCGAAGGGAAGCCAGGACCTTGGAGCCTACGAGCGTCGAATCCCCTCCAGCACCGTTCGCCTCGCAGTGAGCGTGGTGCTGTGGGGAGCGAGCATCGTGGCGGTCTCCACCGTCCTCGTTCTTCGCGTCACCGACGACACCCTTGATGTGGTGTTGTTTGATGTGATCTCCGCGTTTGCCACCTGTGGCTTAAGCGCTGGTCTCTCTGATGCTGAACTCGCAACAGAGGCCAAATACATCCTCGCCATCACCATGCTGCTCGGACGAGTTGGTACTGTGACCCTGGCGACAGCAATCTCCGGCACCCACCGCCAAACGGTATTCCGCCGGGCAGCAGAAAGGCCCATCGTTGGTTGACAAAATCCCCCACGACGCCCCCGTCCTCGTACTCGGCCTCGGTCGCTTCGGCGCAGCTACGGCCGGAGAGCTCGACAAGTTAGGCCGCGACGTCCTCGCGGTCGACGCCGACCCGGTCTTGGTCCAAAAGTGGGCCGACCGTGTGAAGCACACCGCCGTCCTTGACGCCAGAGACTTAAACGCCCTGCAGCAAATTGGCGCCCAGGATTTCTCGGTCGCCGTCGTCGCAGTGGGTTCGTCCATTGAGGCGAGTGTGTTGATTACTACCCACCTGGTGGATTTGAAGATCCCCCAGATTTGGGCCAAGGCAATCTCCGAAGCTCACGGAAAAATCCTCACCCGAATCGGCGCTCACCGCGTGATTTATCCAGAGCGTGAAGCCGGCGAGCGCGTCGCCCACCTGGTGAGTGGTCGCATGATCGACTTCATCCGCTTCGACGATGACTTTGCTCTTGTGAAGATGTATCCGCCGAAGCCGATTCGTGGAAAGTCGCTGACTGAGTCTGGCGTGCGCACTAAATACAACATCACCGTTGTGGGCGTGAAGTCACCGGGCAAGCCATTTACTTACGCCACCGAAGCAACTGTTGTGACCAACCACGATTTGATCATCGTGTCGGGTTCGAACGACGACATCGAGCGCTTCGCCGCTCTCGAGTAATTCGGGTCGCTACTGAGCCTGAGCCATCTCGATGGCACGGGCGACTGCGCGATCGACTGCTTCTGAAAACACAGCACCGAGGTTGTGCTCATCGAATACCGCAATGGCTTGTTCGGTGGTTCCTCCAGGGCTTGTGACTGCTTTGCGCAGCGCTTCTGGGGTTTCGCCCGAGACATCGAGGAGGGCGGCTGCTCCGACCAGGGTCCCCTGCACCATGGTGCGCGCCTGCTCAGGCGTAAAACCTCGATCGGTTGCCACCGCCATCATCTTCTCGGCCACATAGAAAAGGTAGGCAGGGCCCGAACCAGACAGGGCGCTCAACACATTGATGTCTTCTTCTGCGACCACGACGACGTCGCCGACGAGCTCAAAGACTTGTTGGATTTGTGCGACCTGGTCCACTGAGGCCCGAGCTCCAGCGGCCAGTCCGGTGACACCCTTTTGAATCTGTGAGGGAGTGTTGGGCATTGCGCGGACAACAGCGTGCTTCACCACACTCTCGATTTGATCGGTGGTGATTCCAGCAGCAACACTGACCACGATCGCTCCGGGGGCTAATGCATGGGCAACTGATTGGGCGAGCTCGAGAATGTAGTGGGGCTTTACTCCCAAAATGACAATGTCGGCACCGGCTACGGCCCATTCATTTGCGTCCGCGTCGACTTCGAGGCTCCTGGCCTCAACGCCTTTGCCACGTAGAGCTTCGGCCGACACTTCTGAATTGGTGGTCGCGCGAACAGAGGCGGCGTGGACGTCTGGTTGGAGAAGTCCTTCAAGAATTGCGCCGCCCATTTTTCCCGTACCAAGAAGGGCAATTGCGGGGAGTGTCTGAGCCATACCCCCAGTGTATGTTGGAGTCACAAGCGTGGTCGAGGAAGTGATCGAGAAGTGACTAAGCCAGATCAAAGCGGAACTCCTGAGCAACGAAAGGGCGTCATCGACGCCCTTCTGAATGGGCCAGATATTCAGGCAGTTCTTCGTTTAGCAATCGTCGAAGACGCCGACAGCAAGACTCAGGTGGTGGCAGCCTCGGTCACTATGGTGGAGACCCTTCCCGTTTACGTCATCTCTCATGCGCTCGAAGACGCTCGCCGTCGCGTGCGAGAGGTTTTCGGCGCTGAAACAGAAGTATTCATTGAACCCGACCTTGTCCAAGACCCCGACCGCCAGGCCCCCGCGACTGACGTCATCGTTATTCGCGCATCCGACTAGAAAGCGATTCCCATGAACATCGTCCACGACTTAGTCCTTATTACTCACTTCATTGGTGTGGCTCTGATTGTGGGTCCGTTCTTCTTGCAAATGCGCTCGCGCGAAAACTTCGCGTTCCCCCTGGTCTTTACCGGAACCATCATTCAGTTGGCAACCGGCTTGCTGCTGGTGGGCCTGTTGGAAATGGCCGCCGCAGCTGACCCCGACGAGGTCGTCAACCACGCCAAGGTGGGCGTGAAGCTGACCTTCGCACTGATCGCTTTTATCGCCGCGTTGATTGGTTACCGCCGCCAGAAGAAGGCCGGTGGCACCGAGGTAGAGCGAAAGCTGATGCCGTTCTTCCACACCGCTGGTGGCCTGGCCGTGATCAACATCTTCATCGCCGTCCTCTGGTAGAACGTGCGGTGGCGGCTACTGGTCGCGCAGTGTCTTAAAAAAATCAACTAATAGCGCAGAGCACTCTGCAGCCTTGACCCCGCCGATGACTTCATCGACTCGGTGAGGAAGGCTTCGATCGCGCACGAGGTCGTGGGGTCCGCCCCCAGCCGCGCCCGCTTTTTCGTCTGCAGCACCGTAGACAAGAGTTGAGATTCCTGCCTGACCAATCGAGCCTGCGCACATCACACAAGGTTCAAGGGTGACCACAAGCGTGCAGCCATCAAGGCGGTTGTCATCGAGGGTTTGAGCTGCTGCAGTAAGGGCGTTGATCTCAGCGTGACCCACCGGAGAGCGATCACGTTCCCTGGTGTTGTATCCCTCGCCGACCACGTCTCCATCTGGCGAGATCACCAACGCTCCGACAGGGACGTCCCCACTAGTGAGGGCCTCTCGGGCAACCTCGAGCGCCCTGGACATCCAGGCATCTAATTGCTCGCGGGAGTGGGGGGACATGTATCCAGGGTAGAGGCCGATGGGTGCAGATGCGCCTGCGCTAATCTTGGGCGCATGCGCCAAATCATTTCTGACCACCCGCTCGTCGCCCAAAAAGTCACCAGACTGCGTGACGAAACGACGGGTTCGGCAGAATTCCGCGCGCTCACCAAAGAGCTGGTCACCCTTTTGGCCTATGAGGCCACCCGTGACATTTCAGTAGAAGAGATTTCTGTCACCACGCCGGTGACCGCCACAAAAGGTGTCGGATTCACCCAACCAACCCCCCTGATTGTTCCCATCCTTCGAGCAGGTCTTGGAATGTTGGATGGCATGCTCGCCTTGTTGCCAAGCGCCGAGGTGGGCTTCTTGGGTATGGCCCGAAATGAAGAAACCCTCGAGCCACACACCTATGCAGAGCGTCTGCCTGCGGACCTCACCGGTCGTCACTGCTACGTGCTTGACCCGATGCTCGCCACCGGCGGATCGTTGGCCGAGGCGATGCACTTTCTGTTTAACCGCGGCGCAGAGGGTGTGACGGCAATTTGTTTGCTGGCCGCCCCTGAGGGGATTGCCCACGTCGAACAAGAGATGGCCGGCAAAGACGTGCACTTGGTCGTTGCTGCTCGTGATGAAAAGTTGAACGACGTGGGATACATCGTTCCTGGCCTAGGTGATGCGGGAGACCGCCTCTATGGACAAGCCGGCTGACCCGAATAGGCGCGCCAGGGGCTTCGCCCTCTATGTCGGCCTCGATGAGCAAAAGGCTCAAGAACTCGGCCTTCCCCTCAAAGACCTCGTCAGCCATCTCAAAGCGGAACTTGAGAAAGTCGCTCCAGGCGCATCAAGCCACGCGTCGATCGCCCTAGCCCCAGAAGGCACCGCAGGAGACGACTTAGAGATTGTCCGCTTGGCTCTTCACGACCCCGGCAAGCTCGCGGCCCTGAAAAAGAAGCAGGACACTGAACCTGCTCCGGGAGTCACCATCGACATCTCTCGTAAGCGCGTCGTCATTGGTGGGGAACCAGTCGGGCTTACCTACCGCGAGTTTGAGCTCATCCAGTTCCTCGTACTTCGAGAAGGTCAAACCGTTCCGCGTGAGGCCATCATCGATCACTTATGGGATCCCGAGGACTCAGAAGCGCCGAACCTTCGCACCATCGACGTGCACATTCGTCGTATGCGCCAAAAATTGGAGCCCTATTCGGAGATCGTTCGCACCGTTCGGGGTGCCGGTTATCGCTTCGACCGTCACGCGGATGTGACCATCGTGTTCGGTCAAGCCCCCTCGCCCGACGTCGTTGTCTAGTCGCGAAGCGACCTCGATTTTTTGGTAACGAAACGATAACTAGACACCGTTACCATTTCGTTATATATTCGTTCCATCGTCAGTTGTTTGCTGTGACAGCTCTCGTGAATGTGATTGCAATAACACTCTTGGTGCAAGGGAAATAGGACCGGCCACTCGCCTCGGTGGCCGGTCTTTCCATTGCCAGCGCGTTTGCAGTGTTGGCACCTACGCTTGGCCCCGTGAGCTCCCCCACCATCGTCTGGCTGCGCGACGATCTCCGCCTCTCGGATAACCCCGCCCTTCAGTGGGCGAGCGAGCGAGGCGAACCAATTGTCCTGGTCTACCTCCTGGACGAAGCCTCTCCCGAGTTGAGGCCGCTGGGTGGCGCGAGCAAGTGGTGGCTCCACCATTCACTCACCTCACTAGCCAGCGATGCTGCCGCGATTGGCGGCCAGCTAATCCTGAGGCGAGGCGCAGCCCGCGACGTCATCCCTGCACTGGTCACAGAATCGGGAGCAGGGGCCATTTCGTGGAACCGTCGCTACGGGGCATCCCGCGAGATTGATCAAGAACTAAAAACCTCCCTGCGGGATCAGGGTCTAGAAGTTGAAAGCTTCCAGGGCTCGGTCTTGTTTGAGCCGTGGACCATTACCAATAAAGACGGAAAGCCCTTCCAGGTCTTTACTCCCTTTTGGAAGAACTGTCTCAACCAAGACGCTCCGCGGGAACCGCTACCCGCGCCAAAGACACTTCATTCACTTCCTGGAGTCCACTCTGACGATGTGGATCAGTGGGGCCTGCTCCCCACCTCGCCCGACTGGGCAGGCGGACTGCGTGAGACATGGACTCCGGGTGAAACAGGAGGGCACGAGCGGCTCCGGGTGTTCCTCGAATCGGGGCTCGCGATCTATCACCGCCGTGACGAACCGGGCATTGTTGCCACCTCAATGCTCAGCCCCCACCTGCGCTTTGGTGAAGTCAGCCCCTTCCAGGTCTGGCACGAGACCATGTTGAACTCTGATTCAGAAGCCATGAAGAATCGTGACAAGTTCCTCAGCGAAGTGGGCTGGCGCGAGTTCATGATCAACGTGTTGTACCAACACCCGAGACTCCACCTCGACAACATCAAGACGAACTTCGACCATTTCCCGTGGGGCGAACCAACTGCTGAAGAGCTTCGCGCCTGGCAGAAGGGGGAAACCGGTATTCCATTGGTGGATGCCGGAATGAAGGAGCTGTGGCACACCGGATACATGCACAACCGAGTGCGCATGGTCGCGGCATCCTTTTTGATTAAGAACATGCTCGTCCACTGGCGCGTCGGCGAGCAGTGGTTCTGGGACACCTTGGTGGACGCCGATGAGGCGAACAACCCGGGCTCGTGGCAGTGGGTGGCAGGCTGCGGCACCGACGCCGCCCCCTATTTCCGGGTGTTTAACCCAGTAGTGCAGGCAGAGAAGTTTGACCCCGAGGGGATATACCGCTCACGCTGGGTTCCCGAGTATTTGATGCCCGGATATCCAGAGCCCATCGTCGACCTCGCTGAGACGAGGCAGCGGGCGCTTACTGCATTTGAGGTGACGAAGGCCTCGCACCCGGCTGGCTAATCGCAGCCGCCGAGGTCTTAAGGCCTTCTCGCACGCACTCGTCCAAGGGCTTCCCCACCGCATATTCCGCGATGAACCCCGCGCTAAAGGCATCTCCCGCTCCTGTTGGGTCCACAAACCCAGTCTCTCCGAGTGGGTGTGCGGCAAGAGTCTGTGGCTCGCCTCCTGGCTCACACCAACTTGCCCCCTCTGAGCCCCTGGTCACCAGCGCGATGAACCCTCTGTCGGCAAGGGCCTTGGCCGCCGATTCGTCTCGGTGTCCGGTCAAGAACTCTGCCTCGTCGGCGTTGCCCTTAATGATGGTGGCGTGACGGGCAATCTCCCACCACCACGCTGCTCCGTGGTCTTCCAAGAAGCCAACCGACGAACAATCGATCATGACGTGTCCGCCCACTTCACGCGTGCGCTCCATCACCCCAATGAGGTCGTCGGTGGTATTGCGGTGAAAAAAGCTATATCCCGTGAGGTGGAGAATGTGGGGCCGCTCTGACACATCGTGCATAACCTCGCTGACATCGAGCGTGACGTTTGCTCCTCGATCGCTCAGCATCGAACGAGATTCGCCCTGAACGATCACGACGATGGTGCCCGTGGGCTTGTCAGTGTCAGCTTGCAAGATCGGGGTCACGCCAAAACGCTCGAACTCAACGGTGTGACGGGCGATGTCATTGAACCCGACTCGCCCGTAGAAGGTCACGTTTAAGCCGCGGTTTCCCGCCCAACACGCAGTGTTGGCTCCTGAGCCACCTGGTCGCACCGCGATGTGGGCAAGGGTGTCCGTATCAGGGCGAATCTCGCCACTGGTTACAGCCTGCACATCGTCAATCACGTCGCCAATTACGACAATGTGCGGAGCTTTGGCCATTTAGCCCACCCACGCCTTTGCGATGTCGGCTGCCACCTGAATATTGTTTCTCACCACATCAAGGTTCACCCGAAGGCTCTCACCCTTGGATTCCTTCTGGATGAAGTCGAGCAGGAATGGGGTAACTTCTTTGCCTCGAATGCCCTTCGCATCTGCCGCATCAAAGGCCATCTGGACGATGCGGTCATGATCAGCCTGGTTCCATGCCTTGTCAGCCGGAACAGGGTTTGCCACCAGGATGCCGGTGGACAAGCCTGCACCCCAGGTCGCCGACATCAACTTCGACACGTCACCTGCGTCATCTGCTGACCAGTCGAGGCCAAAGGGGCTCGTGGGCAGCCAAAACGCGGGGAACGTGTCTGTCTTGTAGCCGATGACCGGCACACTGAGTGTTTCAAGACGCTCGAGGGTGGCGCCGATGTCGAGCACCGACTTCACCCCTGCGCTCACCACTGCAATTTGGCTCTGGGACAACACGGTGAGGTCCGCTGATTCGTCGAACGTTTCGTTGGCTCCTCGGTGAACGCCACCGAGACCGCCAGTGGCGAATACTCGAATGCCGGCCTGAGCGGCGATGTGCGCCGTCGCGGCAACAGTGGTGGCGCCGGTCTTGCCCGTGGCCATGAGGTGTGGAATGTCGCGAACGCTCGCCTTAAGTGTTGAGGTATCAGTCGCGATGCGCTCAACGTCTCGCTCATAGAGACCCGCGCGAGGAACGCCGTCGATGACGGCAATCGTGGCAGGAGTGACTCCTTGTGAGCGGAGAATCTGCTCAAACTCTTTGGCCGCGTCAAGGTTTGCGGGCTGGGGAAGTCCGTGGGCGATGATGGTCGACTCCAAGGCCACAACTGGGCGACGCTCTGCAAGTGCGGTCTGGACTTCTTCACTCAAGCTGACGATAGGCATCCGGCTAGCCTAACTTCTTGGGGCAATAGTCAGCTTTCATAAATACCCATGGGGGTATTGTGGAGTAATGACTAATCTGGCGCCACAGCGATCTGACTTCGGCGAAACGGTCCCCGGCATTGACGTGCCTGTGTTTGATGAGCGCGCGGTGCGCGCCTCAGCAGGTCTGCTGTTTGTCGTCGGCTTCTTTGGGTGGATGACCGCGTTCTACACCGGTAACTTCCAGCCCCTTCGAGGCTTCGGCGCTTTGTTCCTGATCGAGATGATGATCAGGCTGACCCTGAATCACCGCTTTGCACCCGCAATGGCCCTTGGCTCGCTATTGGTGCGCTGGCAGAGACCCGAATGGGTCAGCGCAACCCAAAAGAAGTTTGCCTGGTGGCTTGGCTTTGGAGTGGCGTTCCTCGGCTGCTTAGGTTTCGGCTGGCTTGGCTTCCCCGCGATCTGGATGCTCGTGTTGTGCGGACTCTGCTTGACGTTGTTGTTTCTAGAAGCAGCAATGGGAATCTGCGTGGGGTGCGAATTGCAGAGAGTCTTCTCGAAAACTCCACCACAGATGTGCCCGGGTGATCGATGCACCTACACTCCAGCTGAGCGTTTGAGCGCTCCACCCACCAACAACTAGAGCTGGTTTCTAATCCCCCACAACTCGGGGAACACAGGGTGAAACAGTGTGCTTCGCAGGTAATCGACACCGCTTGACCCACCAGATCCCTGCTTCTTCCCAATAGTGCGGTGGACCATCATGACGTGGCGATAGCGCCACTCGGCAAGACCCTCGTCAACGTCGACAAGCGCTTCGGCAACAAGCTGCGCTTCAGCGTCCGTGCGATACATCGAGATCAAGACGTCTTCCAGGCCGTCTGCACCGGCCCACGGCACTGTCACATCTCGATTCAACGCGGGCTCTGGGATGGCGTGGCCGCGGGAGGCGAAATACTTGAGCGCCGAGTCCCACAGGCTGGGCCTGGCCATCGCTGCTTCCGTGCGCGCCCGCCCTTTAGAGCCGGGCTGTAAGTGTTCAGCCATTTTCATGCCCGAGCCTTCGGCCGCATCGGCGCCGGCACGGTCTCGTCTACCCAACACGGCTTCTAATTCACGAAACTGAGCCGACTGGAAGCCACTGGCTGAGGAGAGCCGATCCCGGAAGCTCTTGAACTGCAGCGGGGTCATCGTCTCCAAAATGTCGACCTGGCTGACGCAGGTTTTCATGATTGTGCGCACACGGCCAATCAGGGCCAATGAGCGGTGGGTGTCGCCACGCTCGAGGCTTCGCTGAAGGTCCTCGATTTCGTGAAGGATCTGCTTAAACCACAGCTCATAGACCTGATGGATCGTGATGAACAACAGTTCGTCGTGTTCTGGACCATCAGAGAGGGGATGTTGAAGCTCGAGGAGCTCATCAACCTTCAAATAGTTGGTGTAGGTGACATGTTTGTCGTGGCTGGTCATGTGACCCGGCTCCCTTCATCCAACACGTTGAGGTAGTCACCAGAGGCCACCAGGTCTCTGGTGCGCCTTAACCCCTCCCACACTTCCGCGTAGGACGAGGCAAGCGGTGAAATAGCGAGGCGAATAGAAGAGGGTTCGCGGTAATCAGGAATCACCTTGCTGACCACTCTCATTGCCTGGGCAATCTTTTTTGCCTCCGGGTGACCCAGAGTGATGTGTCCTCCGCGCCAGCTGGGCTCCCGAGGGGTAAGAAGTGAGAAACCAAGTGGGGCAAGCCATCGATCAAACAGATCCACCATCATTGACGTTCCCCGCCGTGCTTTGGCTTCAATTGCCTCGATGGTGGCTTCTTTGACCATGGCAAGACTCGATTGCACGGAGCGGATACCAACAATCGAGGGGCTTGCAATTTGGAAGCCTCGAATGGAATTGACCTTCTCAAAGCCCGCACCCATCGCAAATTGGTCAGCCTGGGCAAACCAACCTTGGATGGGCACCTGGAGTGCATGTTGGAGCTCGCTGCGGACGAACAACCAGGCGGGTGAGCCGGGGCCGGAGTTTAGGTATTTGTAGGTGCACCCCACCGCGAGGTCGATACCCACTTCATCAAATTTCAGAGCAATGGATCCCACCGCGTGCGCGCAGTCCCACACCACAGGGATTCCCTTGGAGCGAGCAAGGTCGTTGATTGCTTTGATATCCGGGCGGGCTCCCGAGCGGTAGTTCACCGCCTGCAAAGTGAGCACGGCCACATCGTCCGTGAGCAAAGGCTCGAGAAGTTCTGGCGTGATGCGCTCATAGTCAGCGTCGACGGCAACTGCACCAGGCCCACCTGCGCCATCCACGTCAAGCGTGATGATTTTCTTGCCCATTTGCTGGGCGATGCCTTCTGCGATGTAGCGGTCGGTGGGGAAGTTTGCTGAGTCAACGATGATTGTCGACTTGTCCGGCCGTGAATCAACGACGGCACGAAGCAGTTGGTACAGGTTTACCGAAGTGGTGTCAGCAACAAGGGTTTGGCCGGGGCCTGTGCCAAGAGCAGCTTCGGCGAGCAAGTCTCCTGCGCGCTCAGCTTCATCGATCCAATGCGACCAGCCCTCCACCAGCTCGGTGCCCCACTCGTCGACCAAGAAGGATTCAACGGAGGCTTTGGTTGAGAGGGGTAGGCGGCCCAAGGAGTTGCCGTCTAGATAACAGGTATCTGTATCGGCGACATAAAACTGCGCTGGGAATGACTGAAGCGGATCATCCGCATCGAGCTGCTTCGGGAAGTCTGGATCGGTGGGGTCGACGGTGACGCTCATCCCGACAGAGTAGTCCTCAGTGAGAGGCTGTGTGGGTTATCCGAACTTTCCTGAGACGTAGTCTTCGGTGGCCTGGACTGAAGGGTTCGAGAAGATTGTGGCCGTGTCGTTGTATTCGATGAGCTTTCCGGGCATTCCAGTTCCGGCAATGTTGAAAAACGCCGTCTTGTCGCTCACGCGGCTTGCCTGCTGCATGTTGTGAGTCACGATCACAATCGTGTATTTCTCTTTGAGCTCCTCAATCAAGTCCTCAATGGCAAGGGTTGAAATGGGGTCAAGAGCCGAACAGGGCTCATCCATCAGGATGACTTCTGGCTGAACCGCAATCGCACGCGCGATACAGAGGCGCTGCTGTTGTCCACCAGAAATTCCAGAACCTGGCTTGTCGAGACGGTCCTTGACCTCTTTCCAAAGGTTTGCACCCTTCAGTGACTTCTCGACGAGGTCATCGGCGTCGGACTTGGACATACGGGTGTTGTTGAGCTTCACACCGGCCAGGACGTTTTCACGAATCGACATGGTGGGGAATGGGTTAGGGCGCTGAAACACCATTCCCACTTCGCGGCGCACCTTTACCGGGTCAACCCCTGCACCATAAAGGTCGTTTCCATCGACGAGGACTTCGCCGTCGACTCGTGCACCGGGGATGACCTCGTGCATACGGTTGAGGGTCCTGATCAGAGTTGACTTGCCACAACCGGAGGGGCCAATGAACGCAGTCACAGTGCGGGGCTCCATCACCATGGAGACGCCTTCAACTGCAAGGAAATTGCCGTAGTAGACGTTTAAGTCTTTGATTTCAATGCGCTTAGACACAGTTCCAGATTCCTATCGACTATCGGCCGTACTTCGGGGCAAAAATATTGGTCACCAGACGGGCACCCAGGTTGAGCGCCATCACAATCAAAATCAGCGTCAATGCTCCCGCCCAGGCACGATCGAGGTAGGCCTCGGGAACGGAGCCTTGGGCGACGTAGGAGTAGTAGACAAAGTTTGGCAATGACTGCATCCGGTCAGAGAACGGGTTGAAGTTGAAGTTATTGCTAAACCCTGCAGCAATGAGAAGAGGAGCCGTTTCTCCCATGACGCGGGCAATGGCCAACATCACACCGGTGGTTATTCCGGCGAGCGCCGTCGGCAAGACCACCTTGACGATTGTGAGCCACTTGGGAACACCAAGGGCGTAGGAGGCCTCTCGAAGCTCGTTGGGGACCAGGCGGAGCATCTCTTCGCTCGAGCGCACCACAATCGGGATCATCAGCACAGACAGTGCTGCCGCCCCGGCGATACCCACCCGGGTTCCTGGTCCAAGAATCAGCGAGAACAATGAGTAGGCAAACAATCCCGCGACAATCGAGGGGATACCGGTCATCACGTCGACAAAGAAGGTGATGGAGCGAGCGAGCCTATTCCCCGCGCTGTATTCAACCAAGTAAATAGAAGTGAGAAGACCAACGGGAACCGAAATCAAGGTGGCAAGTGCGGTCATGATGAACGTTCCCGCCATCGCGTGGGCCGCACCACCGCCTTCACCGACGACGTTTCGCATCGAATAGTTGAAGAAGTCGTAATCAAACCGCTCGGCGCCCAGGCTCACCACGGTGTAGAGCAAGGAGAGCAGTGGGATCATCGCCAACACGAAGGCCAAAGTCACCAGCAAGGTCACCGTGCGGTCTATTGCCCGCCTGGATCCTTCAACAATGAGCGAGGTCACATACTGGAGCACTCCAAAGACCAGAGCGGTCACTACCCCGACGAGGGGAAGGTTGACGCCGTCTTCCGCGCCCTCGGGGCGAAGAAAGCTAAAGCCGCCCCACGAGAGCACGAAAGCGATGACCAAGAGCAGCCCGACCGCGTAGGAGGGGAGTCGGTTGGACGCGTAATAGTTCGCGGTGGACGCAGTAGCGATCTGAGACATTGCTAGTTCGCCCCCGAGAAGTCTTTGCGGCGGTTAATGATCCACCGGGCGATGGAGTTCACGATCAAGGTGATGGCGAACAAAATAAGTCCCGATGCAATAAGCGCGTTGACGTTGAGCCCAGACGCTTCGGGGAAGCTCAGTGCGACGTTCGCGGCAATCGTGGAGGGGTTGACCGAGCTAATCAGGTTCACCGTGATCACGCCTGTGGCGGAGAGAACCATCGCCACGGCGAGGGTTTCACCAAGAGCACGGCCAAGGCCCAGCATGGAGGCTGAGATCACACCTGCTCGGCCACCTGGCAAGACGACCATGCGAATCATTTCAAAGCGCGTGGCTCCTAGGGCAAGGGCAGCTTCTTCATACAACTTTGGGGTCTGCAAGAACACTTCACGAGAGACCGCAGTAATAATCGGCAACACCATCACCGCGAGCACCAGGGCTGCGGTGAAGATGGTGCGCCCTGTTCCAGAAGCGGGCCCGGCAAACAGCGGAATAAAGCCAAGGTTTTCCTCAAGCCAGCCGTAGAGCGGGCGCATTCCCGGTGCCAAGATTGTGCCACCCCACAGGCCGTAGACAACAGAGGGCACAGCAGCAAGGAGATCGAGGACGTATCCGAGAGGAACTGCAATCTTTCGGGGGGCGTAGTGAGAAATGAAGAGTGCGATTCCCACGGCTACCGGGAAAGCCATCAGCAGGGCAAGCGCGGCAGCCCACAGAGTTCCAAACACCAGAGGCGTGACATACGCCAGGAAGGGTTGGCCATCAAGGATTGCGATGTCTTCAGGGTCGGCCGTCAGGGCTGGCGCGCCCTCGGCGAGAAGGAAGATTGTGACGGCGGCGAGAGTGACAAGGATTGTGATTCCCGCACCCCGAGCGGAGCCTGCGAAAATTCGATCGGCAGCACGCTGAGTAACTTTGGGAGTGCTGGAAGGAGAGCTAGCTGGCTTAGCCATTGGAGGTCCCTTCCTTCACTCGAGAGAGGCTAACGAACTTTTCGGGGAAAAGGTAGGCCCGGAGTATTGACTCCGGGCCTACCCCTACCCGTAAGGGGTGTTACTACTTGATCGAAGCGAGGATAGCTTCTGCAGCAGCGCGGGTGGCGGCCGAAATTGGCGCGTTTCCAGCGTTTGCAGCAGCGGTAGCCTGTCCTTCTTCGCTAGTCACGTAGCCGATGTAGGCCTGGACCAGGGGAACAACCGAGTCGTCTGCGTAGTCGTTGCAACCGATGAGGTAGCTCACGAGAACGATCGGGTAGGTACCAGCAGCGGTGGTGTCACGAGCCAGCGAGATCGCGAGGTCGTTAGCGTTGCGCTCTCCCTCGGAGTCAGCAGGCGATGCGTCCACGATGGCAGCAGCAGCTTCTGCGCTGTAAGGAACGTATTCCTCACCGACCTTGACGGCTACAGTTCCGAGCGAACCAGCGCGCGATGCGTCTGCGTATCCAATGGTTCCGACACCGTTGGTGACAGCGTCAACAACACCAGAAGTCTGCGCAGCACCCTCGCCACCCCACTCAGCAGGCCATGCTTCGAAGGAACCAGCGTTCTCGCCACCGAGCAACCAGGCTTCAGGAGCAGCCTTGGCGACGTAGTCGGTGAAGTTAGCGGTGGTACCCGACTCGTCGGAGCGGTGTACTGCGGTGATAGCCAGGTCAGGCAGGTCAACACCCTCGTTCTGCGAGGTGATGGCTTCGTCTGACCAGTTGGTGATCTCACCGGTGAAAATGCCAGCAATGGTGTCAGCGTCGAGGTTTAGCGAGCTGATTCCGTCGAGGTTGAAGATGATGGCGATTGGGGAGATGTAGGCAGGGATCTCGAAGATTCCCGTTCCTGGCTCGCAGGAACCGAAGTTGTCTTCAGCGATTTCCTCAAGCTTGAAAGCACGGTCAGAACCAGCGAAAGAAGATGCGCCGTTCTGGAAGGTCTCGCGTCCACCACCGGAACCGATGGGGTCGTAAGAAACGGTGACTGCTGGGTTTGCAGTCTGGAAGCCGGCAACCCATGCTTCCTGAGCTGAACCCTGCGATGAAGCGCCTGCGCCGACGAGGGTTCCCTCGAGAGCTGGAGCTGCGTCGGTGGACTCAGCGGAGGTGGAAGCAGCTTCTTGCTGGGCTGCTTCTTCAATCGCGCCGGCACAAGCACTCAGTGCGAATGCTGCGGTGACCGCAATGGCCACACCGGCCACATTCGTGCGAATCATCATGTGTGTTATTTCCATTCTTGGTAGTGAAAGGGTTTCAATCAGGAACCCGTCTGGGCTCAGGTGAAACTCTCAAGGCCTTCGGTGACCACAGTCCTATTGGTGGGTAAACACCAGGTGAACAATGGCCGTGAAACACCCACCTAGGCCTCACACTGCCTCGCCAATTAATGAAGCCCCTACGATGGCTACATGCGCATTCTTGTTACTGGTGGTGCTGGATTCCTCGGTTCACACCTGTCTGACCGTCTACTGGCCGATGGCCATGAAGTCGTCGCCGTTGACAACTTCTTCACGGGAAACAAGAGGAACGTCCGCCACCTGCTCGATAACAAAGACTTTGAGCTAATCCGCCACGACGTAACGTTTCCTCTTTATGTGGAAGTCGATGCCATCTATAACCTGGCCTCGCCTGCCTCCCCCATTCATTACCAGCGCGACCCCGTTCAAACCACCAAGACCAGTGTCCTTGGCGCGATCAACATGTTGGGCCTTGCCAAGCGTTTGGGCGTAAAGATCTTCCAGGCTTCAACCTCAGAGGTATACGGCGACCCCGAGGTACACCCTCAGCCCGAGTCCTACTGGGGCAAGGTAAACCCCATCGGTCCCCGTGCCTGCTACGACGAAGGCAAGCGTGCGGCAGAGACTTTGTTCTTTGACTACCACCGCCAACACGGAATGGAAATTCGAGTCGCCCGCATCTTTAATACTTATGGGCCTCGCATGGCCCCAGACGATGGCCGAGTCGTCAGCAACTTTGTTCTCCAGGCCCTCCGCGGCGAACCTCTCACCATTTATGGTGACGGCTCACAAACCCGCTCCTTCTGTTACGCCTCCGACCTCATTGATGGTTTCGTGCGCTTGATGGAAAACGATAAAGGCCTGGTGGGACCTGTAAACCTCGGCAACCCTGGTGAGTTCACCATGTTGGAGCTTGCAGAAGCCGTACTCGAGGTGACCGGCAGCAAGTCGAGCATCGACTACCAGCCACTTCCTCAAGACGACCCGAAGCAGCGCCAACCAGACATTTCACTCGCGAAGAAGGAACTGGGCTGGGAGCCCACGATCCAGCTTCGTGAAGGGCTGGAAAAGACTGCGGAGTATTTCCGAGGCGTCTTAGACAGCTAAGGCCTGTTCAAAATCGGCGATCAGATCGTCGATGTGTTCTAGGCCCACTGAAATGCGAAGAATCGCATCTCCTGGCTTTCCTTCTTCAGCAACGGGCCGATGAGTCAGCGCCGCGGGGTGCTGAATCAAGGTGTCCACACTTCCTAGCGAAACCGCATGAATCACGAGCGTCAACTTCTCGCACAACACCTTCGCTGCCTGATAGCCACCCGCCATCTCAATTGAGACCATGGCGCCAGGGCCTTCGGCCTGCCGGCCAATGATGCCCGTGGGGTCTGCTCCTGGAAGCCCCGGGAACATGACACGTGAGATTTCGGGGCGAGTGGTGAACCACTCCGCTAGTTTCTTCGCATTTGCCTGCTGCGCCTCCATACGAATACCCAAGGTGGGCAAGCCTCGAAGGAGGAGGTAGGCAGACATCGGGTCAAGCAGTCCACCGGTAATGGCCCGAACGGGACGAATTCGAACCGCCTCTTCTGAGGTGGTCACCACGATGCCACCCATCACGTCACCGTGGCCGCCCAAGTACTTGGTCGCCGAGTGGACAGAGAACGTCACACCGTGGGCGAGTGGCCGTTGAAGGTATGGGGTGGCAAACGTGTTGTCGACCATCACAGGCACATCGCCTGCTTGCGCGACCACAGCGGCAAAATCAATGAGTTCGAGCGTGGGGTTTCCGGGACTCTCGACAACAACAAGCCCAGTGCGTTCGGAATCGCATCAGCAATGTCGCGAGGACCAACATAGGTGACCTCACTACCCAACACTCCCGCGTTCAAGATGTGATCCGTTCCGCCATAAAGTGGCCGAACAGCAACGACGTGCGGCTTTCCTAGGTGGACCCTGGTAAGGAGGACCGCCGAAATTGCGGCCATTCCCGTGGCGAACGCCACAGCCTCCACCCCGGAGGAATCGACATGTTCATCAATCGATTCAAGCTGTGCAACCGCGGACTCGAGCCTCGCAACTGTCGGGTTCCATAGCCGCCGATACACAGTGGAATCCCCCGGTGCAAACGGCGCACCTGCGGCCATGCGCTCGTATGATCCGCCGCCCGTTTCGATATCCGGCAATGGGGCCGTCGTTGAAAGATCAATGGGTATGGCGTGCACACCTTGCTCAGTGAGACCTTCGTGGCCTGCGTGGGTGGCAACAGTGTTAAAGCGGGACGACGTTGTATTCACGATCTCAGACTAAACCTGCCTCACACTCGCGGGGGCGTAGTCTCAAGGCATGAATACGGCGTCGGTGCGCACCCCACTCCTTTTGATTTTGTCTTCCGCTGTTGTGGCGTGGGTTTTGTTCATGCTCGGGGTCTATACCGACCTCTTTATCGAGCAGCTCTATGGCGACTCTGGCGAGTGGATTGGCAGAAGCCCTGCAATTACTCCCTCTAAGTACCTCTTCTTTGCCGCAACAGCCGTCTTCGCGGTGTCCTCCGTGTATTCCCAGCGCATAAGCATTGCCCAGCGTGTAGCCGCAGGTGTTGCCGACCGCTCTCCACGTAGCGCTCACCGCTTTGCGACCCTCTCCATCATCGTGGGACTCGCAGTGGCGGCGATGATTGGAATTTCCGTATTCCTCGAGGGCTTCTCGGGAAACCGAAACGATGGCCAAACCCTCATTGAGCGCACCCTCGACACATACCTGCCAATTGTCTTGTTCACTGGTTTGGTCGTTGCGGTGTTGTTGGCCGCCTTCGTCTTTCGCTCAGACACTCTTCCTAAGTCGACGGACAGAGTTCCTGATGACGCTATTGACCACGAAGAGGTAGCCGGCTCGGGCTCGCAACGAGACCTCGGCGCTGCCTATGCGGTTCCTATTGTTGCCACCGCAGTGGCCTTGATATTTGGTCTCGTCGTCTACGACGCCACCGGCACCAGCTTGGATGTATGGATTTGGGTCATCATTCAGCTGCTCATTGGCTCTGGCATCGTTGTCGGGACGATCTACGGCGAACGCGCTGTTGCTCAAGGCCCGAACAGCCAGAGCTCTCGCTCGCGGGTGACTCGTTCGGCTCGAGGCTTGAACTTTGTGCTCTCTATTGTCTTTGGCGCAATCGTTACCGGGATGGCCTTCGGCTATGGAGGGTCAGCAATCGATGAGCTCCAAAGCAGCCCCTCTTTCACCCTTGACATCATGGCCGGCCCAGGCGCTCCCCTTGCGAATGTGGAGGTGGGCGTAAACGGATGGGACCTACAAGACGGCTCAACGGTCAGCATGGCCCTGGACGACCCCGCAATGACTTTGCTGTCGGACACCGTCGTCGACGACGGCTACTACTACGAATCCAGGCCTCTGCCGGGCAACCTGGAGCCAGGGGATTACCTCTTAACAGCCCAAGCGATTAGCGCAGACGGGCGCGTACTCACTCGCGAACGCGAGTTCACGGTCAGCAACGACTCTGAAGTGTTCTGGGTCGTCGACGATATGAAGATGAGTCGCGATATGCAAGAAGACACCGTCATCAGTGAGCCCACCGGCTCGTGGCTTATCCGGAGCTTTATACCGGCTCTCGTGTTGTTGCTGATTGCTATGAGCAGCGTGTACTTCACGCTCACGGAGCGAAACCGCCCCGCTCGTCTGACGAACTAGCCCGGATACCCCAGGGCGAGAGAGAGTTTGCTCGCCTGGGTGACCACTGCCTCTCCCATGAGCTCAAAGTGGGAACCAAGCCGTTCACGAACGGCGCCCACGGCGATAGCGCCTACCGCTTGCCCGGTCGAATCGAATACAGGGGCGGCCGCATCAACGATGTCGGGGTTGAGCTCTCCCACACTGACGGCATAACCCACTTTGCGCACCGCGCGAACCACGCGACGTAGGCCACTGAGGCTCCTAATGCTTCCTGGCTGGCGACGAAGGCGTCTGATCTCAGGGCCTTCGACCTGCTTCGGGTATTGAGCGGGTGGGGTTCGATACACACCGTGTTCTTCCCACCAGGCCTCGAGCTCATCGTTGGTGAGGGTCGCCAAAATCGCGCGGCCAGAAGCGGTGCGAAGCGCGGGAAGGGTCACACCACTCATTGATCCATCGCGAAGGGTGTGCTGAGACAACTCGGTGCGAATCGTCAGCACTCCGCCGCCTCGCAGAACAGTGAGGTGAGCAGATTCTTCAGATTGGGCAACAAGTTCAAGGAGGTTGGATTGGGCGAGCGTCGCCAAATGGGCTTCCCTCGTGCGAAGAGCAATGGCGAACATCCGGTGGCCCAGTTGGTATTTCTTAGACACCCGATCTCTCGAGAGAACACCGGCCTGGGCAAGCGTCTTACACACCCTAGAAACTTGGCCCTTGTCGCGTCTCGTGAACGCGGCGATTTCTTGCACGCCATAACCGCCCTGATCAAAGGCTTCGTCGGTGCCTAGCAGTTCGAGGACTTCTAAGTCCCTGACCAGCCCTGAGGTGTGCGTAACCATCACACCAGGGTAATCGCTAGTTGACATATGGACAACTGAGTTCGCCATTGGTTATTCGCCAACCTACGGTTGAGACACCTATGCGTAACTAACTGAGAGGCATACGTAAGCATGATGAAAATGACCAAGAGCGCAATTGCTGCTACTGGTGTCGCCAGCCTTCTCGCCCTTGCCGGTTGTTCGGCAGGCGGCAGCGAAGCTGCAGGCGACTCAGCTCTTTCCGAATACGACCTGTCCGGTGTGTCCGTTGCTGTGGGCTCAAAAGACTTCGATGAACAGCTGATTCTTGGCTATGTCATGGTCGAAGCCTTTGAAGCTGCGGGTGCAGACGTCACCGACCGTGTGAACCTCGGTGGAACCAACGTGGCTCGCGAAGCCCTGGTATCCGGTGAGATTGACGTATACATGGAGTACAACGGAACAGGATGGACTGTCCACCTTGGAAACGAAGACCCCAGCTTCGACCCTGTAGAGCTCACCACTGGTGTAGCTGCTCAGGACCTCGACGAAAACGGAATCGTGTGGGTTGGACGCTCCCCGTTTAACAACACCTACGGATTCGCATCGAGCCCAGAAGTCACTGAGGCAAACGGCGAAGCCTTCACCTTGCAAACCATGATGGAGTACGTCCAGGCAAACCCTGACGCCATCGTCTGCATGGAGTCTGAGTTCCCCAGCCGCCCCGACGGCCTGGTTCTGACCGAGACCGCCACCGGAATCGAACTGCCTGAAGCACAGCAGCTCATTCTCGACACCGGAATCATCTACACCGAGACTGCAGCCAACAACTGCGACTTCGGTGAGGTGTTCACCACTGACGGTCGCATTCCCGCTCTGAACCTCACCTTGGTCCAGGATCCAGGCGTGAACATCCTGTATAACGTCTCGGCAAACATTCGCCAAGAGACTTACGACCAGGCTCCTGAGGCATTCGACGGAATTGTCGAAGCAATCCTCGCCCCGCTCAGCAACGAGCGCATGGCAGAGCTGAATGCCCGTGTATCGGCTGAGGGTGAAGACCCCCAGGCGGTTGCCAAGGCATACCTCGTTGAGGAAGGCCTCCTTTCGGAGTAATCACCTCAACACATGGGGGAGGGTTTACCCCTCCCCCATGTGGGTGAAAAAGACACTATGGACTTTCTACTAAGCCTCTGGGACTACTTCCTGGGTCGAACCGACCAGGTGGGCCAGGCCTTAGTGGAACACATTGTCTATGTCATCTCGGTCGTAGGGCTCGCCAGCGTTTTTGCCATCTCTATTGGCGTTCTCACCCGCCACAACGTTTTCGCTCGTGAACTTTCACTCGCGGTCGCCTCGGTCTTTCTGACCATTCCGTCGCTCGCGCTGTTCACCATCTTCATCCCGCTCGTGGGATTGGGTTTTGCCCCCTCATTTATGGCTTTATTCCTCTATGCGATCCTGCCCGTGCTGCGAAACACTGTCACCGGTCTCGAACAGGTTGACCCGAGCATTATGGAAGCCGCCAAAGGCATGGGCCTTACCCGCACCGAAGTCCTTCTTCGCGTGCAGCTGCCTCTTGCCTGGCCGATCATCTTGGCCGGTATTCGCATTGCCACCATGTTGACCGTCGGTATCGCCGCCATTGCCACCCTGGTTGCTGGAGGCGGACTCGGCGACTTCATTAAGAGTGGCCTCGCAAGACTCCCCCTCCCGAACTCCTTAGAGGCCATCTGGTTGGGCACGTTGCTGAGCCTCATCCTCGCTTTTGTAATTGACCTGGCGTTGAAAGTTGTGAAAAACGTCTCCATCCCGAGAGGAATCCGATGAGCGACGACGTATTAATCAGGCTTGAGAACATCACCAAGCAGTACCCGGGAACCGCGGATGCTGCCGTGAACAACCTCACGATGGACGTTCACCGCGGCGAAGTGCTCGTCTTGGTGGGCCCTTCGGGGTGTGGAAAGTCGACCACTCTGCGATTGATTAACCGCCTGATTGAGCCAAGCTCAGGACGTATTTACTTAAACGGTGAAGACGTCACCACCATGAACCCGAGCCTTCTGCGTCGAAAGATCGGCTACGTCATCCAACAGGTGGGCTTGTTCCCTCACCGCACCATCGCGGAAAACATTGCCACTGTTCCGAAACTTCTCAACTGGGACAAAGACAAGATCTCAGCGCGTGTTGATGAGCTGCTCGACCTCGTGGGAATGGACCCCGAGGTCTATCGCGACCGCTACCCCAAGGAACTCTCCGGTGGCCAGGCGCAGCGCGTCGGCGTTGCCCGTGCACTTGCCGCGGATCCAGACGTACTCCTGATGGATGAGCCATTCGGCGCAATTGATCCGATCACGCGTGACCGCCTGCAAAACGAGTTCCTCCGCCTTCAGCAGGATCTGAAGAAGACCATCGTCTTCGTCACTCACGACATCGACGAGGCCATCAAGATGGGTAATCGCATCGCCATCTTGCGCGAGCAATCAGAAATCGCGCAGCTCGATACGCCAGAGGCAATCCTTGCCGACCCAGCCGACGAGTTCGTCGAGAACTTCTTGGGCTCAGGTGCAATTCTGAAGAGTTTGACTCTGATGAAGATTGCCGACACCGAGCTCCATCAAGTTCCCGTGTTCAAGGCGCCCGTCATGCGCGACAAAGCCATCGAAACACTTCAAGACTCCGAAGACAGCACCTCAATTCTTCTCGACGCAGACGACAAACCACTGCGCTGGTTAGACCTGGCAGCACTTAACCGAACCAGTCAGCCCATCGAAAAGAGTGGCCGACCCATCTCTGTTGATCTCCAACCAGAAGACACTCTCCAAGACGCACTCACCGCGATGCTTCAGTCATCCGTGGGTCTTGCCGCAGTCACCGACCGCAAGGGCAAATACCTTGGTTGCTGCACCATTGAAAGCTTGGCGAAGCTCCTGGTTGAGCAGGGAGCAGGCAAGTAAGTGTCGACTGCAGCCATCACGCTTCGCAAGCAAAGAGCGCCGCTCGCCGAGCGGCTTGACCTGATTGTCACCCCGGTCTTTGCCCTCTTGCTTGCGCTGCTGGGCTTTGCCGTATGGCTGTATTCAGACATTGACGCCACGACCAGCGACATCCTCTCCGGCGAGAACATTAGCCGCCAGATTGTCCAAACGATTCAGCTTGGTATTGCATCGTCACTTCTGGTGGTGCTAATTGCTGTTCCCACCGGAATCCTGGTGTCTCGCCGTGGGTTCCCGAGGCTTAAGACCGCCCTTGTTGATTTCTTAGGGCTCGCCCAAGCGATTCCCGCGTATGGCTTGATTGTGATCTTCTTTACCTTCATGGGAACTGGCCTGGCCACCGTAGTCTATGCCTTGGCGCTGTTTTCACTGCTCCCCGTGCTTCGAAACACAATCGTGGGCCTCGAAGCCGTGGACGAATCCGTGATCGATGCGGGACGTGGAATGGGCTACACCAAGCTCCAGGTCCTTCTTCGCATCGAGTTGCCGCTGGCTGTCCCTGTGATCATGGCCGGCATTCGAACCGCGATTGTGATCAACATCGGCATGGCAGCACTTGCCTTCTTGGTAGGCGGTGGAGGTTTGGGTGAAACGATTAACTCTGGTTTGAAGCTCAACCGTGGCCCCGCGATCTTCATTGGTGCCGTCATGGTCGCGATTTTGGCGATGGCCTTTGACTTCCTCAGCGCACTCGCGCAGAAATACTTAAAACCCAAGGGCATCTAGTCGCTCTTCCTCGCGGGGTCCTCACGCCGTAGTCTGGTGCCATCTCACTGGAGAGGACACCGCCATGCGTCTCACTCTTACCCTGCCAACGCTTGCCCTCCTCGCAGGCGTGAGCGCTTGCTCCGGAACGCCGCAAGCAGAAGCCACCTTCGCAGATAGCTGGTCGATTGATTCAGTGACCAACACCTCCATCCAAGGCGTCTCACCGGAACTGATTGAGGTCGATGGCGCCCTTACGCTTTTTGTCACCAGCTTGAACCCTCAGCGCGTGTGGTCAATGAGTGCAGACGGGGCCTTTGCCCCCTCGAACATGGATGTTCCCCCAGGGGCCGACTTCACCGTGATTAAAGAGGGCAGTGGATGGAGGATGTATTGGACTGATTTTGTTGACCAGCCTCAGCCTGGCCAACCCATGGCCCCGGATGCGAAGAAGCAGATTGTCTCCGCTACCACCAGTGACTTTGTCACCTACACCCCGGCCATGCCGACAGGCATTGCCCAAACGGGCTCGGGTCGTGCCTGGGGTGTTCCAGACACCGTGGTGGGCCCGGATGGTCTGGTCCACATGTATTGGGTCGATGAAGTAGATGGCGAACCAGGCGAAGTGTTGCAGCACGCCACTTCTGTCGATGGTGTCACTTTTAGTCAAGATGAATCCCCCGTCATGTTTGGGGCCTATGTAGACCCGTTTGTTCTTCGCGCTGACGATGGCAATTGGCTGATGCTGCTCTCGACAACACCTCGCCCGTCAGAGCTCCCCCAGAAGATTCACCTTGCTCGATCATCGAACGGAATCTCCTGGGAAGTGGACCCCACTCCTCTGTTTACTGAAGCTGATCAGAACTACCTTGACCCCACGGCATACCCGATCAACGACGACACCTGGCATATCGTGATGGCCACATCCCCCACAGATTCACCACTTGACCCAGATCAGTTGGTTCTCGCTCACGGCGTGCTCCACGCAGGTGGCGAATGAAAGCCTTCAGCGACCAAGTTTCTGAAGGGGTCGACTACCTACGAACTGCATGCCCGGTGATGGACTCTCTCATCGCGGCCCACCGCTCTCCTGAGTTTCATCCGGTGCACCCCGAGAAATACTTTGAAGTGTTGGTGTGCTCGATTGTGGGCCAACAACTCTCCGTCAAAGCCGCGGACACCATTGAGGGGCGACTCCGCGAACTCCTCGGAGAATTCTCTCCGAAGCGGCTGCTCGAGACAGATGACGATGCGCTCAGGGGAGTTGGGCTCTCTCGGGCAAAAGTCGCCTATTCGAAGGGGCTCGCCGAAGCGTTTCACACGGGAGTGATTGACCCCGCCGAGCTTGAACACGCAGGAGACACGGTCATTAAAGACTCCCTGATCGCCCTCAAGGGCATCGGACCGTGGACTGCCGAGATGTTCATGATCTTTGGCCTGGGTCGCCTCGACGTGTGGTCACCGGGTGATCTGGGACTTCGCCGCGCAGTCGAGCACTATTTCGGTGAGGCCACACCCGACATTGCCGATCGGTGGAAGCCCTACCGCTCAATTGCGTGCTGGTATCTGTGGGAGCACTCAGATTCACTCGTGGGAAGAAATTCCTAATGCTGCAGGAGTAGCCTGGGCTTATCCAGAAAAGGAGATGCCATGGCCACGTCAAACCGCGACACTAACGAAAAAGAGCTCCGCGAAGGCCTTACCGAAAAGGCTCGACTCACTGCCGAACACGTTGCTCGTGAGCGCCTCGAAGAGCAAGAGCGTGAAGAGCGTAAAGGTCTTGGCGACAAGAACTAGTTGGGCAGGTTGATCACGCCGGTGTGATCGTTAATCCGCCAGTTAGGCAACTGCCAGTTAAATACGATGGCCAGCATCCTGGTCAGCGTGATTGCGATGGCTCCGATACCCACGGCCAATGCAGGTGCTGCTCCGAGGGCGCCTATTAACCACACCAGCCAGCCTCCTGCGAAAGCGATGATGGCGTAGAGCTGGTAGCTCGCGACCACCCACGGAATGTCGTTGACCAAGATGTCTCGAATCATCCCGCCAAACGCTGCCGTGACCACGCCCATCAACGTGGCGATCAGCGGCGTAGATCCGGCATCAAGAGCAATCTGAGTCCCAGAGGCGGCAAAGAGCCCTAAGCCGATGGCGTCTGGCCACTGGATGGCGCGGAAGGTGGGCTCAAAGTGTCGGGCGCGCATGAAAATCGAACCGGTGATGCCAAGAACAATCACCACCCACACCCACTCTTCGTGCGCAACCCAGAAGAACGGACGACGATCAAGCAGAACATCTCGAAGGGTTCCTCCGCCCAACGCGGTGAGGAAGGCAATCACCACGACACCCACCGCGTCGAGACGCTTGCGCACCCCCGCCAACACTCCTGCCACGGTGAATGCAAGGACCCCGATGGCTTCGCCGACGTAGAAGATCGTGTCAAGTGGAAAAGTCATGTCTTAGCCGTCCACTTCTGAAATTCGGGCGCTCACGAGCGCACATAAAAAGTCGGAGTCAACCTTCCAGTCCAGTGGAATGCGGAAGGTGTGCTTCAACACATCAAAACCGTCGAGGCGATTAGTCATCGAATCCAGCACTGATTTCGAAAAAGGATTAACACTCAAGTGGTGGGTAGAGGCGGAGAGGCCAAATACATAATCCTTGCCGTGGCGGAGCATCGGCTGATTCCAGGCAATTACTAATTCAAGGTCTGGATGGCACTGCTCCAGCGCCGCAAAAATTGCTCGCGCGAGAGTGCGATGCGGAGGGTTCAAGCTCTCAAAATAGGCATCCGGGGATGAATATCGGCTCGATGAGGTCGATCCTCGATAAAACATCACCACAGCGTTGGCGTGGGCCTGGCTAAAACCGTGTTCGTTCTTGAGGAATGAGATCTGGTCGGGATATTTATCGCTGTCTAACATTCCAAGCTGGTCAAACCAGTGCTCGACCGGGAAGCCGTGTTTAGCTTCCACCTTGGGGAAATAGTCTTCCCGGTTGCCTGCACTCGCCATTCGCCTACTTTATCGGCAGAATAGGGCCTGATGACTTCACGAAAGCGCCGCGCAGGCTATCTCTCAGTGGACTCCACCTGGTCGATTGGGTCTTATAAATCCGCCTTTTCAATTGGCTCCATTGGGTCAAGTTTTTCGATTGGCTCAATTGGATCCTTTGGCAGCATATTTTCGATCGGCTCGTTCCTCAGCGCCTTTTCGGTGCTCAGCGGTCTGAGCTTTTTTGCGATTATGGCCTGGCGGGTAGCAAGAGGGGTAATGCGCTCGGGGCGAGCGCGCTAACCCTCGTAATGCAACACTGCATCACAGGTGAAGCAGTGAAGATCCGGGTTTCCCGGAAGCTCACTGGTCTCAATGGCACAATAGAAGCGGTGCTCGCCACACTTATCGCATGCGATTAATCCAGCAATAAAGCCTGGCAATTCCGTCCCACAACGCTCGCAGGCTTTGCCCGTCGCATCTGCGTTTGCGCAGGACGAGAAGTTGGGACACATCTGGGCCCAGTAGCGACGGCTGATCACGTCGTTGGGCTGAATTCTTTCCGGAGAAGTGCTCATATCGTGATGGTACTCCCACTTTTCCGGAATAAACATTCAAGCCAATTCATAGGAATGGCATAAGAATTGGCAAGGGTTCAGGCGTAGCGTTTTGGATTATGGCGAATCAACCGTCTTTGACGAGTATCCCGGCCACTCGCGTAGAGCCCACCCCTTCAGGTTCGATTCCCTTTCCTGATTCACTCATTTCTAGGCCATCCCATATCGCCCACATCGGGCCTAAAAAGCTTGTTGAACTCCAGCGGAAACGAGATGCCGTCTATGGTGGCGCCTTCCTCGTCTCGCTCTACTCAGGCTTGATGTGGATCGTGGACGGTGGCCCCTGGAACATCGTCAGTATTGCCACTGCCTGGGAAGAGCTCAGCAAGGTCACCAGCTTGGTCGGCACCGCGCTACTACTGCTGATGCTTCTGTTCACGTCCCGCGCTGCATGGCTCGATCAAATCATTGGCCACGACAGGATGACCGGTGCCCACAAGCGCCTCGGCAAACCTGCGTTTTATCTCATCGCGGCACACTTTTTCGCCTCGTGGATGGCGAGTGTGAGCTACTCCAACCAATCCGCGTGGGCGGAGCTCGTGTCTCTCACCACCGGCATTAGCGATCTCGTCCTTGCCACGATTGGCATCGTGCTGATGGCTGCGGTGGTCGCAACTTCAATCAGGCTCTCCCGTAAAGCTCTCTCCTACGAGGGTTGGCACCTCGTGCACTTACTCTCCTACTTCTCTATTGCCTTCAGCATCCCTCACATCTTCTCGATGGGAAGCGACCTCGTGGGACAACCCATTCACTACTGGTCGTGGGTCTTCGGATTCGTGTTTGTGGGAGTAAACATCCTCATGTACCGAATCGCACTGCCTTTGATCAATTCCCTCAGTCGTGGGATTCGCGTGAAGTCGATCACCCCCGCGAGCAGTGACTCGTTCACCATCACGCTTTCTGGCTCCAACATCGAATCTCTTGGAGCCCACGTAGGCCAATTCTTCGTGCTGAGGTTTTTGAACAAGCACCTCTGGAAAGAGGCTCACCCTTTCTCGCTCGCAGCCGTTCCCACAGACCGCACCTTGAAGTTCACCGTTGCCGTTCGCGGCGATGGCACGAGTTACCTCCCCCACGTTCCCGCAGGGACCCGGGTCATCCTCGAAGGCCCCTACGGTGTCTTCACAGAAGAATCCAGGACTAAACAAGACGTCGTTCTCATCGGCGCAGGGGTGGGAATCGTGCCCTTGCGTGCCATTGCACAAGGCTTTGCCTCCCAACCAGGAGACATCACCGTCATTTATCGAAACAGAGACGCAGACGATGCTCCCCTGCTGGATGACATCAAAACCATCTCCGAAATCAACGGCCACAGATTCCATTTCCTGCCAGGAAGCAGGGTGAGGAAGGGAACGTGGCTTACCCGATCACGACACAGCGATGAAGAAACTCTTCTGGCCCTCGCCCCACATGTCAGAAAAGCGGACGTGTATATCTGTGGCCCGATTTCCTTCATGGAAGCAGCTCAAGACACACTCCGCCGTCTGCGTGTGCCTGCACACCAAATTCACGTTGAGGAGTATGCCTGGTGAGAACCGAATCGAAAATCGTATACGGACTCCTGGGCTTAAGCGCACTGGGCTCAAGCATCATTGTGGGCATCCCCAAGGGGCAAGCTCTGGAACCTGTGGCTACCGTGGATGCAGCACCCGCGCAGCCAGAGCTCATCCCTGCTCCTACTTTTAGCGGCCCTCAAACCACAACCGATCAACAAGCTCCCAGTGATCAAGCAACGACTACACCGTTGGAACCAACTGCCCCTGCCACAGCCGACCAAGCGCCAGCGGCAGATCCCGCTCCCACGCCCAACCCCGCCCCATCAGAACCCGTGAGCACAACCCTCAGCGCAACCGGGGATGCCATCGGCTACCGATACGGAGTAGTCCAACTCGCGGTTACCGCAACCGATGGACACATCGACTCCATTGACATCGTTCAAGCAAGAGTCGACGGCGGAAAATATCGCGCAGTGCCCGGTGAATTGGTGGCGCGCGCACTCTCGTCCCAGGGAACGGGATTTGCCAACGTGTCCGGTGCCACCTTCACGTCAAATGCTTTTCGCCAGGCCCTTTCATCTGCTCTGTCTGGGGTGGGACTGTGAACGATTTTCTCCATTTTGATTTCGACACCATGGGCACCACCGCAATCATCACCATGGAGGCCAACCATGACTGGCGAGTGAAGTCCCTGACCGACAAAGTCGAAGATATTTGCAGCTATTTCGATCAGCGGTACTCGACCTACCGAGAAGACTCGGTACTCAGCCTCCTTAGAAAAGGCCAGTCACACCCTGCCACGTGGCCTGCGGATTTTCAGCAGCTCATTGCCGCAGGCGACAAGTACGAGGCCGCAACCGGCGGGCACTTCACGCTCACTCGACCAACGGGCGAATGGGACCCCACAGGTCTGGTCAAGGCACAGGCGATCGACTCCGTCGCTATCTTCCTTGAAGCGCAAGGTATTAGGAGATTTAGCGTGAACATCGGAGGCGACATTGTGCTCGGGCCAGAAGTCTTGCCCTCTGATCTCTCCCGCATCGCAATTACGCCTCCCGTTGCGCTCCGTGATGGCGTGCAGGCTCCTGCGCTCGTTCTTGATCTCGCCTCTAGCCAATACACAGCAATTGCGACCTCTGGTACAACGGAGCGAGGAGACCACATTTGGTCGCCTGGCTCCTCCGACGATGCGCCTATCCAAGCAACCGTGGTGGCATCCGACATCGTGACAGCCGACACATGGGCCACCGCTCTTGTTGCGGGAGGCCAAGACGCACTCGATCGCTTCCTCGCCGCCGGTGAGGACGAGGCAGTGATCTTTTCGTCTCGCACCCAGATGGTGATCACTCCAGGCCTCTCTGCTCTATTGGCAACGCCACACGAGCACGAACCTCGTTTTCAACAGGCTTCCTAGAAAGGACACCTCCCATGAAAAACAACTCAAGCTCCTACATCCACGAAACCGGGCACGCGAGCACCAAGCCTTTGGCGGCAATTGCGCTGGCGGCCCTGCTTTTTGGAGGCGCACTGATCGGGCCCTCGCTCCTTGCGCCATCCGATCCACCTGTCCAGTCATCGGTGAGCGCGGTCGCAGCGCCCACGCCGTAAATGCGATTTTGTGGATTTCCACGAATTATTCCTGCCGTAACCTCCGGGCAATAGTGGTGGAGTGGAACAGGAATAGGCTTATTGCATGGCCTCTGGCATCTACGTAACCGCCGCTGAGGGACTATCTGGTAAGTCAACTGTTGCCCTCGGACTCATCGATGCGCTTGCCGCCAAAGTCCAGAACGTAGGAGTGTTTCGCCCTGTGTCGCGCTCAATTGGAGAGCGTGATTATGTGCTGGAGCTCCTGTTATCCCATGAGGCCATCGACTTAGATTATGAGCGCTGTGTGGGCGTCAACTACGACGACGTGCATGCGGACCCAGACCATGCAATGTCGGAAATTATTCGCAAATACCGCGAATTAGAAAAAACCTGCGACACCGTCATCATTTTGGGCTCTGACTACACGGATGTGGGAAACCCCACCGAGTTTGAGTTCAACGCCCAAGTAGCCGCAAACCTTGGCACCCCTGTTGTTCTTGTGGTGACTGGCCGTGACCCTGCTGAACAAGCACACCGTGGCCTCTCAGGTGCTCCGAAGAGAAGCCCGAAGGACATTGCGCGGGTGGCAGAAGCCGCCCTCGAAGAGCTTCGAGAACATCACGCCAACCCGATTGCTGTAATTGTCAACCGCGCCGAACCAGACGACGCCGATTCGATTCACAAAGAGCTCACTAAGGTGTCTGGCGGCCTAGACATCGCCTCAGTTCCCGAAGACCGCGTGCTTGTCGCCCCCACCGTCGACAGTGTGATTCACGCCGTTGATGGCACCCTGTTTCAAGGCGACCCCGAATCTCTCGGCCGAGAAGCCCTTGGTGTGATGGTGGCTGCAATGAGCCTTGAGACAGTGCTCTCCCGCCTAGCCGAGGGATATATCGTGCTGATTCCAGGAGATCGCCATGAGATTTTGATGGCGGTACTTCTTGCCCACCAGAGTGACAACTTCCCGAGCCTCGCCGGCGTTGTGCTCTACGGCGGCTTCGAGCTCCCCGAATCGGTCGTGGGACTCCTGGCTGGATTAGATACGGCCCTTCCGGTTATCACCACGAAGTACGACACATACGAAACGGTTCTTCACGTCACGGCCTCGGAAGGTCGCATGGCTGCGGATTCCCAGCGCAAATACGACACTGCCCTTGCGCTGTTTAGAGAATCAGTCGACACTGAAGCACTCCTTGACAAACTTCAGGTCGCAAAATCTGACGTTGTCACCCCGCTGATGTTCGAATATGACCTCTTGGAGCGCGCGAAGGCTGCCGGCAAACACATTGTCTTGCCAGAAGGTAGCGATGACCGCATTATTCGAGCAGCAGCCACACTGCTGTCCCGAGCAGTGGTGAAGCTCACCTTGTTGGGCGATGAAGCGCAAATTAGAGGTCGCGCCAATGAACTGGGTCTGAGCCTCGAGGGCGCTGAAGTGATTGCGGCAACTGACGAACCGCTTCGCGAGAAGTTCGCAGTGGAATACCACCGCCTGCGCGAACACAAAGGTGTCACCCTCGAGCAAGCAAGGGACATCGTCACCGATGTGTCCTACTTCGGAACGATGATGGTGCACTTAGGGCTTGCCGATGGCATGGTCTCCGGGGCTGTCAACACCACCGCCCACACCATTACCCCCAGCTTCCAAATCATTAAGACAAAGCCAGGCGTCTCTGTCGTGTCGAGTGTGTTCTTTATGTGTCTCGCCGACCGAGTCCTTGTTTACGGCGACTGCGCGGTTGTGCCAGAGCCCACGGCGGAGCAGCTCGCCGACATCGCTTCCTCTGCAGCCGATACTGCAGCACAGTTTGGAATTGAGCCTCGGGTCGCCATGCTCTCCTACTCAACCGGAACCTCGGGTTCAGGCGAGGAAGTAGAAAAAGTTCGGAGTGCGACCGCACTCGTGCGCGAACACCGCCCAGACCTCCTCCTCGAAGGGCCGATCCAATATGACGCTGCAGCGGAGCCGGACGTGGCCAAGACCAAGATGCCCGATTCACCTGTTGCAGGTAGAGCCACGGTGTTTGTCTTCCCTGATCTCAACACCGGAAACAACACCTATAAGGCAGTCCAAAGAAGCGCCGGCGCCGTAGCGATTGGCCCCGTCCTCCAAGGGCTCAACAAACCAGTGAACGACCTCTCCCGCGGAGCCACGGTGCGCGACATCGTCAACACGGTCGCCATCACCGCGATTCAAGCAAGCGAGGCTTAAGCCCATGAGCAACTCCACCATCCTGGTCGTGAACTCAGGATCTTCGTCGGTGAAATACCAAGTCATCGAGCTCCCCAGCGAGCAGGTAATCGATAAGGGACAACGTGACCGCGTGGGAATCTCTGGTGGCGACTTCGCCAATCACACTGAAGCTCTGGCGGATATTTTTTCTACGCTGCCAGAGGGTCTCACCATCACGGCAGTGGGACACCGGGTCGTCCACGGCGGCTCCCGCTTCCGCGAGCCAGTCCTCATCGACGATGCTGTCGTCGCAGAAATTGAAGAATTATCGTCCCTCGCCCCGCTGCATAACCCGCCCAATGTCGAAGGCATTCGCGCGGCGATCAGCGTGATGCCTGCGGTTGCGCAAGTAGCGGTATTCGACACCGCATTTTTTGCAAGCCTCGCCCCTGCCGCTTACGACTACGCCATCCCTCGCGAATTAGCAGAGAAATTTGGAATCAGGAAATACGGTTTTCACGGTACTTCCCACCAGTTTGTAACCCACGAGCTCGAGCGTCTTTCACATGATGACAACGTGAATCGTCGCGTGGTGTCGTTCCACCTGGGCAACGGATCATCTGTTGCCGCGGTTCGAGGCGGCGTCGCAATTGACACCTCGATGGGCTTTACTCCACTCGCTGGATTGGTAATGGGAACCCGCTCGGGCGATCTTGATCCAGCGGTTCTTATCCACCTGCAGCGAGAAGCAGGCTTCAGCGTCGACGACGTTGACCGGTTACTCAACCGCGAGAGTGGATTACTGGGGCTGTCTGGACACTCAGACATGAGAGACCTCTTCGAGCACGCCCAATCGGGTGATACCGCAGCAACAGAAGCCATCGACGTGTGGGCGTGGCGCGCGCGCCACTACCTCGGCGCCTACATGGCTCAACTAGGTGGCCTCGACGCCATTACCTTCACCGGTGGAATTGGTGAAAACCAAGGCGAGCTTCGAGAAGCAATTGTTCGAGGCTGCGAAGACCTAGGAATCGTGATTGACCACGACGCGAACCTTGCTTCGTCAAGGGAGCCTCGACTCATCTCCGCTGGTGTCTCGAAGGTCGCCGCATGGGTGATTCCGACTAACGAAGAGCTTCAGATTGCTTCGTTGACCAATCAGATCACGGGCTAAAGGGTTAAACGGCCGTCCGTAGTACTTTTTCCAAGGCCTTGCCTTTGGCAAGCTCGTCCACAAGCTTGTCGAGGTATCGAATCTTTTGCATCAGTGGGTCCTCGATATCTTCCACCCGCACTCCACAGACCACCCCAGTTATTTGATGCACCGCAGGATTCATAACTGCAGCAGCAAAGAATTCACGAAGCGTGGCTTTGGAATCTATCTGGCTCTTCAGTGCGCCCTCGTCAAAGCCCGTTAGCCATTGGATAATCGCGTGGAGTTCATCAACGCTTCGGCCCTTGCGCTCCACTTTTGCGACATAGCTTGCGTAAATGTCGGCAAACGGAACAGAAAAGATGCGGTGCACACACACCACGCTAGACCCTCCCACGAGAGGTGTAGTACTGACGATGATGATCGCCCTAAGCGGATTGGCCAAGCAAAGGGGGACTTCGAACCCGGCACGCGAGAATCAGAGCTTAGAGTAAGCGTTGTGCGCAACTACCTCTTGCTCCTACTTGGGGTCCTCGTGTGTGCAGGAGCCGCTGCCGCCGGGCTACTCGGGAACAAAAACGCTCCCGCAACACTTTTCGACTACGCCTTCGATCTGATGGAGTTTAAACAGCTCAAGGGATGCCCCGAATTCGAAGCTCAGTACTCGCTGTTCCTGACGAACAGAGGTGAGCTGAAGTCTGCGACTGCTTCAGAAATTGAAGCCCTCGAAGACCACTGGAATATTTTTATTGGCTCTGACCGTGGTGAGACGCCGGGAGGCTGCGAGTGGACTATTGAGCCCTACCCTGCGGGATTTATAGCAACGGGCAAGCACACGGTAATAGTAATTAACCCCAGTAACACCGTTGTTGGTGCAGTTCTACCCGACGGGACGACAGGAGACCTCGTCATGGACGCGACTCGCTACTCGAATGGGTCGCTAGGTTCATTCCGTGGCGCCGCAACCATACCCCCACGATCGATTGCCATTATTAACTTGCGCTAATCCTCTGCGTTAGCACATGGGTCACGCCCGTAAGGATTGAGAGCAGATTCCTTCGGTCCTAATGGCTTCTTGCTCGCCTCGACTCTTAGGGGATTTTCGAGATATTCCGGTGCTTGCTATCACCTGCCGAATCTGGGGGGGTTGCCTGACCGTCACCTCATCATCGCGAATTGGCGTATCGAACCTCGTTCAGGCTTGGCGGCGTCTGCGGCTGACCAGGATGGCCACCAACACCAAGACCACCAACACTGCGGCGACTATCCACCACAGGAACGTCAGACTTGCGGTTGCCGTGTCTGTGACTGCTTCTGCCGGGTCATCCACCAGGACACCCATATTCGCAGCCTTCACATAACCGTCTTCACCCACACCCTGCAGCTGCAAAGTGTGGTCACCCACCGGGATCATGTTCGGGTCAATGTTGACCTCACCCGTGAACTCACCATTCTCATCAATCGTGACGGTTCCAAGCAGCGTCGGGTCCGAAAACAACCACACATCAGCTCTCGTTCCCGGCATAAACCCAGAACCAGACACCAAAGCGGTCTCGTTACGCACAAGCTTCAACAATGCTCCACCCTCAGCAGGTTCAACACCACCCTGGTCAGAGTTCACGTTGACCGCCATGGACCAGCCATCACCCTCAACCACTGCTAACTTCTGATCACTCACTGGAGTAATCGTCACGGGGACAGGCTCGCCACCAGAAGTGGCAATTGACTGACCAGGCGCCATCGCAGGAATAGAACCTTCAATACGGTTTGCCTCCGGAGCAGGAGCACCTTGAGCAATATTCACCGTCATCTCAACAACAACCTGGTTGCCATCAGTATCAAGCGACACCAACTGCAACACCTGCTTACCCACCGGCAAAGGAGCCTCATTAGGCCTCGTTGCAAACGGTGCTGAACCATCAAACGAACCATCCGCCGCTACAGGAATACGCGTCAACTCTTTCGCGTTATCCCCCTCCAACGGCAAAAACACTTGAACAGTCGCCTCAGGCTTAAACCCAGACCCAGTAATCGTCGCCGAAGCGCCCTTCTTCACCGCAATCTGAG
>Ga0181556_1000538_pt1 | contig 40592 bp, 30 predicted proteins | sample 011ome_14_FD_148651 | JGI IMG/M metagenome (GOLD analysis project Ga0181556, IMG submission 148651) | Coastal salt marsh microbial communities from the Groves Creek Marsh, Skidaway Island, Georgia - 011505AT metaG (spades assembly) | ecosystem: Environmental > Aquatic > Marine > Intertidal zone...
GATCCGAGCTTTGGGAGGACACAGGCATTCTAGCTGCATCGTCTAATCCAATGGACTGCGCTTGGCGGTCGCCTGAGTTAGGACTTTGATCTGGGCCACTCATTTCAGCTAGCGGGCTTACTTGATCATCTTCGTCGGCGTGATCTGCTGAGGCGGGCGAAAACTTCACGTTGCCTTCGACCGACAGGGGCTGCGCGGACCCCTGTCCCTCCGATACGGCTCGACTAGAGGTCGTTTCTGCCATGGAGGCTTTAATCGCAGATAACGGCGAGGATTCTGCCGACGCCTCAGGCGCATTGCCTAGGCTCTCTGACTGTTTATGACCGGGCGGCGATGGATCATCTAGCTCAAACGCCAGCATCCGGATGAGCGTCATTTCGAAACCCAGTTTCGGGTCTGGAACTAACGGCAGATCACGCTTTCCGGTTAACGCGATCTGATAATCTAGTTGAATCTGCTCTCCGGTAAGCAGACTACTTAGACTGGCGATCTTATCTCGGTCGCCGAGACTATTATCCACCCCTTCTGGCACCACTTGATACACCGCCATTTTATGTAACACCATGAGCATTTCGTCCAGCAGCGCGCTGTAGTCGGGGCTGTAGGACGCTAGCTGGTCGATAATCCGATAGACCTCTTGGGCATCTGCTTTGGCAACTGCTGTTAAGAGATGGAAAACCTCCTGACGGTCCACTGTGCCAAGCATAGACGCGACTTCAGTGGCCACCAGTCGCCCCGAGCCAAAAGCGATAGCTTGATCTGTAAGGCTGAGGGCATCGCGCATGCTGCCATCTGCCGCTCGACCCAATTGCCAGAGGGCCTCTTCTTCGGCATCAATGGATTCTTCCGCCAGTACCCACTGCAAATAATGAACAACCCGCTCAGGGGTCATATTTTTCAAATTAAATTGTAAACACCGCGAGAGTACCGTGATGGGGAGTTTCTTGGGATCGGTGGTCGCGAACAAAAATTTGACGTGTTCTGGCGGCTCCTCCAAGGTCTTTAACATTGCGTTAAAGCTGCTCTTAGAGAGCATGTGCACTTCATCGATTAGATATACCTTAAAGCGCGAAGCTGTCGGCAAGTACTGGACGTTGTCTAGCAGGTCCCGCATATCATCGACCCCAGTTCGGGACGCTGCATCGACTTCGATTAAGTCGACGCTTCGCCCTTCGCTGATTTCAACGCAAGAGGCACAAACGCCGCATGGCTCAGAGGTGATGCCCTGCTCGCAGTTTAGGCACTTGGCAAATATCCGCGCAATCGTCGTCTTTCCAACGCCTCGCGTTCCGGTAAACAAGTAAGCGTGATGCAATCGATTTTGGTCTAAAGCATTGATCAATGCCTGTAAGACATGCCCCTGCCCCTCCATCGCCTTGAAATGGCCGGGTCGGTACTTTCTTGCTAAAACTTGGTATGACATAGTATCCGCCTATGAACCCCCTCATTGTAGCCCAAGCGTTAGCCATGGGCGACTGTTATGGGGCCTACATCCTGATCAACACCTTAGCTGAGACTGGAAAATTATGATTATTATTGGCCATCGCGGTGCTTCAGGACATCAACCAGAGAATACCTTAGCCGCGTTCCGAGCCGCTGAAGCAATGGGCTGCGCCTGGGTCGAGCTGGACGTACAGTTGTTAGAAGGCACCTTGTTGGTCATTCATGATGACCAAGTCGACCGTACCACTTCTGGCTCAGGCACCTTGTCAGAACTCGGACTCAAAGCTGTGCGCGAACTAGATGCTGGGCGCGGCGAGCGCGTACCTACCCTAAATGAGGTATTGGCGGAGCTCGGCGGTCGCGTCTCGGTCAATATTGAGCTTAAAGGGCCGGGCACTGCGGCACCCGTTTCGCAACTTCTAGAGATCCAGTGCGCGACTTCAACCTGGCAACCACAGCAATTTCTATTGAGCAGCTTCGATCACCATGAGTTAACCGCCGCTGACGCGCGCTATAACCGGGGCGTGCTATGGGGCAGACCACAGCCGAACATGGTAGCCGACAGCGTCCGTTTGGGGGGGCAATGGATGAACATCGCCCGTCGCAGCGCGACCCAACGACTGGTGCGAGAGGCTCAAGAGGCTGGCCTTAAGGTCGCTGTTTATACGGTCAATGAGCTTGATCACATGCAGGAAATGGCCGCAATCGGCGTTGACGCGATTTTTAGTGATTATCCCGACAGAGGCTTACAGGCAGGCTTTGCAGCGGATTTTTATTAGCCTTGAAACATCCCGGGGCGCCATCTCGCCTGTAACGGCCACATGCGCCAATCATCGTTGGCAATCGCTCAGGCGCAACCCCAGCAAGCGAAGATTGCCACCTTTTGCCGAACCCAAGATGCTCACGAGCTCTCATTTTTTGCGTCTGACCTCTTTTTGCGCCTGATCTCTGCGCGTTCTTGCTGTCGCCGCAAAGCTCGTCGCGCCTTCAGTGCCTGTTTAAAGCGTTTTGGCAGGCGCTCAACAGCAGTGCTGTACGCCGTCGGCGTAATGCGATGCAGGTGATCTTCAAGGAACGCATCAGCCTCATCCGGATGAGCGCTTCTAAATTCTCGGAGCGTCCAACCAACGGCCTTTTGGAGATAGTAATGGTCAACGTCAAGCAATGGTTGTAACGCCTGAGTGACAAGCGTCGCAGGCGGCTGATACCGCTTAGCATTGTGATAGTAAAAGAGCGTCAGCAGGGCCATACGCTGTTTCCAAGGCGAACGGCTCGAGAGCCATTGCTGTAATTGCGGGTCCATCTCCTCGTGCCGCTCGCTGTAAATTTGATTCAGCACACCCGCCAGCATGTCGCCATGAACCCAGTTATCGATCTTAGGCACCCACTTTTTAAGGAGCGGCCAGTACTGCGCTAAATTTTGGTTTTTCTTACCCTTCATGGCCCTAAAATGATCGATCGCCAGTTGACCAATCACTAGGTAAGGCGTGTTGGCAAAAGCATAGGACCAGAACCGAGCTTGATCTGCGCGGCCCCAAGCTTTAAAGCTAAAATTCGCCGCTGCGACCGCCAGCTGCTGGCCCCGACTTAGGTCATAAAGTTTATAATCGGTCGCGTACATGGTCACCGCGAGATATTGTTCCCGCGGTTTTGGGTATGGCCGCCCAACCCTAAGAACGTAGTCGGTCAGCTCAACAAGCCCTGCTTGCAACTGCACATTGGTAATCCGCATTCGACGGGCTCCTGACTTGACATTTGAGTGCGGCGCGACGCCTGTAATTCTCTGTAGCAACTGCCTTTTGCCTGATGACTAAATCCGAGGAAGGCCACGCCTTGGCGATACTTGTGCGCACGGTTGCCGCTCAACTAGGCTTGCAAAGGTGGCCATCAATTCGCAATTTTTTGCCTGGCAACCCTGACGACGTTACTCGCTGACCGCACCTTGACCCTTAAGCCAAACTCTCGAAAGCTTTGCCTACTCAAAGCTTGTCATTGCGGATTACTCGCGAGCGATCTCCGCTGCATCACCAAAGATTGGTCCTGCTGTTGCCGCTGGCGCCTTACGCTTCATTGCTAACTTCACCCTTACCAAAGGTGTGGGCACAAGAAGGACTGCCGATTTAAACCCCTTTAAAGACCGGCGTCCGCTTTTCTAGAATTGCATCTACCGCCTCGACATGATCTTCCATCTGATGGGCAAGCGCCTGTAAGCCCGCAGACATCTCCAAGATACTCGGCAAATCCGCTTTCCTAGATTCCTTTAAGAGCTTTTTAGTCATCCTAAGAGCATGCGGCGGGTTAGCAGCGACGCGGTCTGCTAACGCATTGGCTGCAGGCAGCAAATCATCTGGCGCGACCACCTGGGAGACCATCCCCCAGGCCTCTGCCGTTGCCGCGTTTACCGGCTCCCCAGTAAATGACATTTCATTGGCTCTCGCTTGACCTACGACCCGGGGCAAAAACCAAGCGCCGCCATCTCCTGGAATCAACCCAACTTTCACAAAACTTTCCGCAAACAGTGCTTTTTCTGACGCGATCCGCATATCACACATCATTGCCAAATCGCAGCCGGCGCCGATCGCAGCACCGTTAACCGCTGCGATGATCGGCACCTCAAGCGCATCAATCGCCAGCGGGATTCGCTGAATACCTCGTCGATAACCATCTCGTATCTCAGCGGCGGTACCGCCAAACATCCCTACCTTGTCTTTCATATCTTTGACGTTGCCACCACTACTGAAGGCCGACCCAGCGCCAGTCAGAATCACCACGCGCACCGATGGGTCGCTATTAATCCGATCACAAGCTGCAACGATGGCATTGACCATCTCATCTTCTGAGATAGCATTTCGAGTTTCGTGTTTGTTAAGCGTCAACGTCACAACGGCGTCTCTCTGCTCGTAGCGCACCACTTCGGTCATAATTGGCTCCCATTCGGCTAAGATTTGATTCAAGCGGACGGTAACATGCAAGCATCAATGATACCATCGGCCTATGAACGCACCTTTGTATTTCATCATCCTCGCCGTACTCCTAACCGTCGTCACTGGGGCCAGCCCTGCTAGGGCCGACCAACAGCTATTCGACGCCATCGGAACCCGACTCGCCTTAATGAAAGGGGTCGCGCACTACAAATTTGCCAACCAGCAAGCCGTCGAGGACCTTTCTCGAGAAGCCATTGTGCTCGAGCAAGCCGTCGATGCCGGTCGGCGGATAAATTTGCGGCCGAGTTCGACCGAACGGTTCTTTAAAGCGCAGATAACTGCTGCCAAGACCATTCAGCAATATTGGTTTGTAAAATGGCAAACGACCCCACCAAGCGCCCCAGCGCCAGATCTAAGCGAGATCAGAACCGAACTTCTGGACTTAGGCGACCGCATCATCGCAAGGCTGAATGCCCCTATCGCCCAAAATCTTAAGCGCGCTTTTATAGCGCGAACGAAAACCCTAGGCCTTCCAGAAATCGCCCATGAGGCACTGTTCGACGCCTTGGTCGACCTCGAATTTTATGATGGTTATACCGCGCAACTTAAAGACAGTGGCGTTCTGCGAATTGGCGTCACCCTAGACTATGCGCCCTTCAGCTTCGGTAGCATTGAAGCGCCCCAGGGCATTGACATCGACCTTGGTAACCAGCTTGCAGCCGCACTCGGGCTCACTGTCCAATGGGTGCCTACAACCTGGCCCAACCTTACCCAAGATTTCACCAAGGGCCGATTTGATATTGCCATGGGAGGAGTATCGATTACACCTGAGCGCTCGGCGCTAGGGCATTTTTCCGTACCGTATCATGTCGGCGGCAAAACACCGATTGGCCGTTGCCGAGACCAGGATCGATTCAAAAGCCTTGGGTCCATCGATCAATCTGACGTACGCGTCATCGTCAACCCCGGGGGCACCAACGCCCGCTTCGCAAACGCCACGATTAAACACGCCGGTCTTCAGGTTTTTCCAGACAATCGTTTAATTTTTGACGAGATACGAGCACATCGAGCAGATGTTATGTTTACCGATGCCATTGAGGTCGCGCTTAAAGCCAGCCAACATCCGGACTTGTGCCCTTTAATGCCCGGCGTTTATTTGACTCATCAAGAAAAAGGCATTTGGCTACCGAACGATCCGGCACTGAAGTCCACCATTGACGCTTGGCTTACGGCGCGTATCGCTGACCATCATATCGACGGCTTGATCGAACGCTGGCTGCAGGTTGCACCCTAGGCCGTCCTAGGACGGCCTGGACCTGATCAAACACCCTGAGTCGCCGAGCAAATCTCGCTCAGGTCCTGGCAAACAACAAAACAACGGTACCAACCCCGCTTAGCGAGCGCCTCCCAGATCTTGCATCATGCAGATTCATCAAAATTTATAGCGCTCATCATCACACTGGCTTCAGCCTGGCTCGCCGGCCCGCCTACTCGCACCGATAACAAACCCCGCCCTTAATTCGTTTGACTAGGGCTTTGAATCAAACCGGAGCCTACTGGGGATAAACCTAGGCAAGCAGATCCTGAAACTCAGGTATCGGCGTGCCGGCTAAAAAAGCCGCCATCATCTGATTGGTCGCATCAGGAGCATCCTGTTGCACCCAGTGCGAGATCCCCGGCAGGTAACGTATCGTGAAATCTCGGACATAGTCCTCTGTGCCATAGGTCGTCTCGATAGACAACGCCATATCGTCCTCACCCCAAAGCATAAGCGTGGGTACTTCGATGATAGGTAAACCTAAGCGTTTTTGACGACTCGCACCGCCGCCACCAACCAGCGCGCGGTAATAATTGATCATCGCTTTTGCATTTTGAGGCCGCTTGGCATTAGCGTCGTAGAGACTGATCACGGCATCTGAAAAATTTTGTGGTGAGGCTGCCGTAGCCTTGATCATATCGCCCATACCCGCCCCTTTGACCAACATGCGTTCGGGTAAATACGGCAGCTGGAAAAAAAATATATACCACGATTTTTTCAATTGAGCCCAGCTCACTGCCTTTGCAGCAGGCCCAGGATGCGGAACATTGCAGATCACGAGCCGATCAATCTGTCGCACTTGGCGCATGGCAAAATACCATGCAATGACTGCGCCCCAGTCATGGGCGACGAGCGTCACCTCCCGGCAGCCTGCCGCGTCGATGAGCGCGCCGACATCGGCCATCAAAGTTTCAATGGCATAAGCTTTGCGTCCCTCTGGCGCAGAAGAATTACCATAACCTCGCAAATTAGGTGCCCAAACACGATATCCCAAAGCTGCAAAGTATGGCATTTGAAAGCGCCAAGACACGCTGTGCTCTGGAAAGCCGTGCAGCATCAGTATCAACCGATCGCCAGAACCCATCATGTCCACTTCAAAGTTCAGGCCATTGGCTTTCACCATTTGGGTGCTAATCTCAGGTAGGATATCTTCAGTTGTTTGCATCACAGCCCTCGCCGACAGTTATCGATCGAACTCAGTCTACACCCCATCATCAAAATAGGGAGCCTTGATGATTACAGTGAGCGCCATCACGGAGAGACCTTGCGCCCTGGGGGAAGGCCCCCTCTGGGATACCGAGCACCAAAGGCTCTTCTGGGTGGATTCGGTCAAAGGTCAAATCTTTTGTCTCAGCGATGATAACCTCATCAAGCAATGGCAGCTGTCCGCTATGGTCGGTAGCCTTGCCGTGATCGACAAACACCAAATTTTGGTCGCACTACAAACGGGTTTACATCGATTCAACCTAGAATCAGAAACCCTTGATCTCATACATGACCCGGAGAGCCACCTCCCCCAAACTCGTATGAATGATGGCAAAACCGATCGGGTCGGACAATTTCTATTTGCCTCCATGGGGATTAAAGATCGAACCCAGGGCTGGGGGTCACTATATCGATTAAATCACGCAGGCGACGTCGAAATCCTGCTGGACGATGTCGTCGTTGGCAACGGTCCGTGTTTCTCACCGAGCGGCGACTGGTTTTATTTCAGCGATGGTCGAGGAACGATTCAGAAATATCCTTACCATCCAGAAAAACCTTTAGGTCCTGCCACCGTTTTCTTTGATGCACGTGCCAAGGGCCTTGCTTGCGATGGCGCAACGGTTGATGCCAACGGCAATATTTGGACTGCGCTGATTGGCTCCAGCAAAATCGGCTGTATTGATAAGAACGGCATCCTAAAGCTTACCGTTGAGGTGCCGATACCCCTTCCAAGCTCGGTAATGTTTGGCGGGCCAGACCTCAGGCAGCTTTTCGTGACTTCGATCAGCGATTCAGGAAATCGCCAAGACAATAGTCCGGGCGCGGGGTTGTTGTACCGTGTGGTAGGCCTCAAAGCCCAGGGTTTGAGTGAAACTCCCTTTAAAGGCCAATTTTGGCTATAATCTAGCGTCGAGCTGAAGTAACGGCGAGCGATGAGCGCAGCCTAACCTTAAGGCAAAGGGCTTCGGTAGTCGTTAGCGTAAATAGAGCAACTAATTTTCTTAGCGAGATCACGAACATTATGGTTGCGTTACGGGCAAAAGAATTTTTCGAGCAGCACCTACAGGAGAATAGTTTTGTCTCTCAGCTGCCGCCTTCCGACGCTGAAATGTTGGGCAACGCTGGGGAATATGTCGAGTTTAACGCTGGTCAAACCCTATTTCTTGAGGGTGACGACGCCGACGCCATGTATTTCGTTGTCACAGGCCTTGTGCTCATTTACACAGACAAAGATCGGGATTCAGAGCAAGAATTGGTGCGCCTAGGGGCTCTTAGTCACTTCGGTGAGCAGGGATTGCTGAGCATCAATGCCGGCAAGCGAACGGCAAGCGCGAGAGCTTTAGAGGCAACCAAGCTTATTCGGGTCTCCGGCGACCTTATAAAAAATATGCTCGCCCATCAAAGCAAATTGGTAGAGCAACTCGAGAAACTCGGGAAAGAGCAGCAGGATATCAAGCGACAAGATCGCAAGGTGCAATTGCTGTTGCGCTTATCTAGAAGCCGGTCCTCCGTTACGTTACAGGTCCCCCGTTTTAGCGAGAAATTTTCCAGTCTTGTGGTCGGTGTCGATATTGCCCGTCAAGTTCTGCAACTTGACGAGGTCATGAGCGAGTACCGAAACCCCATTCGAGCTGGCGATATTGTCACCGTTACCGGTTCCATCACGGGTACACCCATCGTCTTTAAGTCCAAAGTTATCGAAACAAAAATTGTTGATGGCTCGACCCTATACGAGTGTGAGGTGCCAGAGGAGATGGTCTATGAGCAGCAGCGCGCGCAGTTTCGTTTAGAATTGGGCGCAGCCAGCCGAGCGGAAGCCTGCGTTGTTAAAGAAGGTAAGAAGTATCGCGGTAAAATTAGCGATATTTCCGAGCGCGGCGCTGCGTTTCGTTTACGCCGGGGCGTGCCTATCGCGCGCGGCGATTGCATCGATCATGTTGAGCTGATCCTTACGCCCGAGGTCATTATCCAACCCAAAATCGAAATCATGAACGTGCTGGACGTCGCAAGAGCACCAAATTTGCAACAGTTTGGGGTCCGATTTCTTGGCATTTCTTCGGCTGATACCGCGGCCTTAAAAGAATTCATGCGAGAACAAGAGCGCCGTCGCCTGCGGATGACCCGACGCTAAAGCCTGAGCAACGCCCCTGTCTCGAAAATCGTCAGCTTTTTTAAAAACTTCCCTTTTAGTCGTTGGAGTCGTGGCGTTGCCCTTGTTAGAATTAGGCGACTGGGGCGGCTTCATCAGCTCATTGAGCAGTACCAGCCAACACGGAGAGGTGTCTGAGTGGTTGAAAGAGCACGCCTGGAAAGTGTGTATACGTTAATAGCGTATCGAGGGTTCGAATCCCTCTCTCTCCGCCAGTTTATTAATAAATTCAATAGCTTATAAGAATTATATGAAGCTGTATACCGTAGCGTGTACAGTATTTGAATAGAGCAGTGATCAGTTGCTCGCGCTGTCATCTGCATACCTTCTGCGACACAAGGCGAGGCTATTTGCAGGGGCCCGAGCAAGAATCGATAGCCCTCGCAGGAGAAGGCCTCTGTACTTTAGCCCCGCCTTTACAAATCTTAATAGAACAAGGAAGGTACCCGACCTAATATTTGTTCCTAATCATTACTAGGCAAGAGAAATGAGTCTTTTTCGATTGATTGCAATATCTATGGTCATCGTGCCCTCAAGCATTACCTTTGCAAGAGAAATACTGACTGCAGTCTTTTCGATTAAAAGCAGTTTCCCTTCATGGAAAAATGCATTTGCCATGATCGTCCTGACGACCTTTGGTCTTGCAAGCGGTTGCTCTGACCCTCTCCAAAACCTGGCTAATACCCAAACGTCGGACTTAACAGATGCAGTCGCTTATCCGAAAGCGGGCAATAAAAGTGATGGCCTCATCTCAGCCTTCTATGGTCTAGACGATAGTATTCCGACCTTTGCTACTTACAGGTTGTGCGGCTCTTTGGGAGTGGGTGGAGATGGAATGCCTGTGATCTTTTCAGAGCAGGTGGATATCGCTACGTTAGAGGCTGGGGATTTTCAGGTGACGCTAGAAAATGGAGCGAAAGTTGGACCTGATTGCGTAACACCGGCACCAGCAGATGATATCGGAGAATTGCGTACGATATTGATGATCGGGGACTTTGGCTCAATTGACAACGAACCCGCCAACGTTGAAGTCATTGGCAATCTGTTCTCTATGGACCATACGATCAACTATAAGGGGAGCCAAGTAGGGGTTACCGAGTTGGCCAAAGGACCGAGCCTAGTCTTGGCAGAATCTGTCGACAAAGAAGAGTGGGAGCTCGGAAAGCAAGCCAGTGCCCGTCGTTTCGGTGGTGGCAATGGCTGTCCCGACGCAACGCGCCAAGTGATCCGGGTTGTTTGGAACGGCGGGGTTACTAAGCCAGGTGGTGGTGAAGTAGATGATGTCGAGCGCAAAGCATATAAAGTCATGACTGTTAATCCTGACGGTACCGACGACATAATCCACCCGTTTGCACTAGGCGATCTTGGCGACGGTGACAACAATCATGAGCTTTGTCTGGACACGCCCAATCAAGTGGTTCGCGTAGAATTCCCAGCGGACTTGGTAACCGATCCGCGCGAGGATCTTAATCCTGCAACCAGGGTGATGGTTACCAGCTCTAAATAAAAATCTAATAGCTAAAGCGGCTCGCGCAAGAAGCGATAACTTTCGTTCGAGAGGAACTCTTTTCTTTAGTGTCGCCTTTACAAATCTTAAAAGAACAAGCATCGCCACCGACCTAACATCACCCCTAAATCTGTATCAAGCGAGAAATATGAGTCTATTTTTTTGCTGGAGCATGCACTGAAGCGTTACTCAACGTGGCCTTGCATAGCTATTCCTGTCCGGCTGCGTCTGGTGACTTGTGAAGTACCTCCCGGTTCCCCTTCACAATTAGGTTCAATCCCTGAGTAGCCGTCTTTTCTGCGGATTCGAAAATTGGTAGTTGCGAGCTCAAGATTCAACTGCAGCCAAGAGGCTCAACCAAACTCAAAGGAAACTACTGGCTTGCAGAGTTTTGTTTTTCCCCAATGGTAAAACTAAGCTGATAAAGAAGCCGTTAGATTCATTTGAAGCAACCACGGTACCCTCGTGCACCTCTGCGATACGTTTCACCAAAGAGAGGCCGAGGCCAAAACCACCGGTTTGTCGGCTCCGTGACGAGTCCAGCCGCACAAATGGTTCGAAGATATCTCCCATACTTTCAGTGTCAATCCCCTCTCCCTCATCCAACACGCCCAAGCAGCAATATTCCTCGCTTACTTCACAGCTAACTCGGATCTTGCCCCTTTCAGGCGAATGACGGATAGCATTGGTCATTAGATTATCTAGGGCCCTATCTAACAGAAAACGTACTCCGACTAGTCGCTGACCTCGCTGAACGGTATGTTTTAACGCAATCGTTAGCTTCTTTTGCTGAGTTAGGATTCGAGATCGATCCGCAAATTCGTCTAGAAGGCTGACGATATTGATTCCCTCTACCTTGTGAGACATCGAAGGCCGATCGAAATGAGACAAATGCAGTAAATCTTGGACAAGTTGATCTATGGTCTGGACTTCGTACTCAATCTGACTTAACGCCTGGCTATCGCTTGAGTCTAGTTCTAAGGTTGCGGCGGCCACCTGCAGTCTAGCTAGCGGAGTCCTTACTTCATGAGATACATCTCTCAAAAATTTTTTCTGCTTATTCAAAAGACTTCGGATTTTTGCGTCTGAAGCTTGCAACTGTCGGGCTAATTCACCTAACTCATCCCGTCTTTGGAGAATTTTGCTGTCAAAGCGCGAGACTAAATCGCCCTCACCCTGCCTACCGCTAGCTAAAGCAAGGTATTGAATCGGGTGAGTGATTTTTATCGCAAACCACCAAGATATAAGACTCGAAACAACGAGCGCTGCAAACAAAACCCAGTAAAGTCCAAGGCCCCTAAAGAGATTCCAAAAGGGGTAAGAAGCTGGGTCAAAACGCAAGACTAACGAGAAGGTCTCGCCGAGGTCTGACTTTATTCCGCGTACAAATACTGGAGGGTGATTGGAAGATTGGTTGGAAATTTCTACCGCATCAACAGAGAACTCTGCTTGCGAGATTCTGACCGGCAAATTTCGGCCCAACACATCAGCACCCGAGGAGTCTATCAAGTAGACCTCACCCAGCTCTGTAATCGGATGATTGAGAAGAATCGATTCTAAACCGCGCTTTTGATTAAGTGCGGCTTCAATTTCCTTCGAAAGGATTCGAAAAGGATAGTTCGTTGGCTCGATTATTTCAGAATAGGATACAAACTTATTCCATTGTTTGATTAGGAAGGCACTGACAACAAAAGTACCAACTACCGATAGGATCAGGGCTAACCAGAACGTCCATACTAAGCGACGCATCATCTTGCTAGGGTATAACCCAACCCCCTGACAGCCTTGATTCTATTCCCTTTCGAAGGGTGCGGACCCAGTTTTCGCCTCAGGTTGCTGATGTGAACATCTAAACTTCGGTCCTCTGGTGTGCCCTCACGCTGCAACACCCGTTTGTAAAGAACATCGCGGTGCACGTATCGGCCCCTTGCCTTCACCAAGAGCTGAAGCAGACCTACCTCAATTGACGTTAATTCAACGTCTCTATTCTGAACTCGAGCACTTAGTGAGCTAGGCAACAATTCAAGATCACCAACAATAAGCTCGACCTGATTACCTCTTACACTATGTCTCCTGTGAGCCGCTCGCATTCGTGCAATCAGCTCCTTAACACTAAAGGGCTTCGTAACGTAATCATCTGCTCCCAGGTCCAAGCCAAGTACTAATTCTTCCTCCTCATCAAGCGCAGTTAACATTATTACCGGGACATCACTAAACCTGCGGATGGTTGGTAGAAACGCAAATCCATTCCCCTCGGGCAGCATGACGTCAAGTAACACCACGTCAAAGTCGGACTGCTTCAGTTGTTCTTCTGCATTCGATGTGCGGTGTGAGCAGACTGTATCTATGTCCAGTTTCTTCAGCAATCGTGAAAGCCCAAGGGAAAATTCTTCATCATCATCGACAAGAAGCACCTTCATATAAAATCTCGCCTGGTTATCTCAAAGAGGATTTATTCGGTTGCATACCAGAGAGGACAGACATGGTTAGGGCAGGTAATGGATAGGTGATGACCAAGCGCGTTCCTGAACAGTTCGAGGCAGATCAGGACGTGGTTCCACACCAGCGCGAACCGCATCCCAGGTCGACCAACGACAAGTTGGGTTCTCAATAGCACGGGCGTAGTAAAAGGCACGTTGTTCAGGCTGAAAGTCAGGGTCTCGCCATAACGCGAATAGTTGAGCGGAGCCTGTTCTAGCGCTGATGGAGCAATCACTGATATCGACCTTTGCAGCGTTGTCTGGGCAACGATCAGTCTCTGGATTCACCTGCACATCGCCCGCGCAGGCGACATCGATCACTCTCTCGTGAGTTCCTCTTTCGTTAACCCAGCCTTTCACGATTTGTAAGCGCTGCAACGGAGCGCTTTCTGGATCTGCTAACGCCATAACAATAAATTCCGGCGTGGATGAATTGTTGATCAATTTGCCATTAGCCGAAGTTATAGGGGAAAGCTCACCCCCCATACTGACGCCCTGAGCGTAGGCTCGCTCAATTCCATCGGCTTCCGTCAGCATATCCTCGTCAAAGTCATAGCCTCCAAATAGACGAATCCTTATGCGTGGCCCTGAAGTCGCAAATACTTCTTTTCTTCGAAACGCCCTGTACAGCGAAGACCTCGTATTTTCTTCCGCCCAAGCAGCTGCCAATCCCGAAGCACCGAATGTGGGTGTCCAACCAGCCGCATAAATATCGCCGCCGATTCTAATTTGCGAACCGCCGCGACCCATCGCTTTCATAACCTGGTAGCCAATTTCTGCCCCGATACCTGTTCGAGGCAGCGAACCTCTTTGCTCAGGCGTGCCTGACATCAGACCGAGCTTCGAACTGAAGCTTGACTCCTCAACCTCGCTCGCACCCGTGTGGGTATCACTTGAGCCAATAAAACCGAACTTAAAAGGGTTCAAACTACCCTTTTTTTCCAAGGTTAAGCCGTTCAACAACGCGTCCCGCACATAAGATCCTTCGATCTTACTCAGAGCATTAGCCCCAACTCGAAAAGGCATAATTTCAAACCCCGCCCACTCATCCCGGGTCGACAGAGCAGGATGCGTTTCAGATGTACCCTTTATCTGAGTAATTTCAACGATAGGCTCATTTCGCATACGCTGTTTTGCGTAGTCGTCGTCTAGCGGATTACCGGCCCAATCCTCGAGTTTAAACATCTGACCGTTTGATCCATTAGAGTTGTGAGGTATCGCTAAACTCTCTACTCCCTTATTCCTGAGTTCATCCATCCACTGCCAAAGATCCTCAGGATTAACCGAATGAAAGCGGGAAAATGGCTCGCGAGGCAGTCGGTCTGTCCCTTCGAAAATAACGTTTCTGTGGAGATTGCCACTATCTTCTGTTGAGGAGGTGTATTCATAGCCAGCGAAGGTAGTAAAGTTTCCTGGATCATTAAATGAGTCTGCAGCTTCAATAGTGTCGATCCAGGCAGTCCGAACGACCTCAAGCACTTCGTTTGGATCCAATTGCCCCTCGGTTATCTGCCTAATAGAGTCTGGTATGAACGAAGCAAACGCCCAAAACCGTCTTACTAGACCAAACGTACTAGCGTTCATATTTTCAGCTGCGTTTAGGTCATGCAGCGGCTGAGCAACTTCATTTTTTGAAAATTCTGTCGTTGTATCGGCTGCCGCCTGCACTACCCCTAAAAACATCGCATGATCCGTCACAGCATAGAAATCCAGCGGTCGTGAAAGCTGCATTTCGAAACCAGCAGGGTGCAAAATAGGCTCACCCTTCGCATAGCGATAGGCATCATAAGGTGTCGCGAGTGTGCCTACGGGGTAGCCATCCAGGGAGTAGGCGGTATGCACATGCAAGTCGCCAAAGAATGCCTTGCGTGACGAGGGCAGTTTAGTCGGGACGATATTCGAAGCTGGGCCAGATTGTTCTCCACGTATCAGAAGCTCAGTTTCTGCCTGAAAGAGTTTTTCCCCCATGAGCCATCCGGTAGCGCTATCTTCCTGCACCTGAGCGTCGTACTCGGCAGTAATCGCAATCTCACGCTTACTCGAATGTAGGTCTTTAGGCAGATATATGGACTGCTCTGAGGACTGATCTGAACAAGAGACCAATGCAAGACTCATGATAAACACAGTGAAATGTTGAGGGCCTCTCACCAGCTGTGACCTACAAGCTTCTCACTCACTGGCTGTCCCTTCTCGAAGCCTGAACCTGGTCAACGACTCGCAACAGAGCAACAGCGATTTCAGCGGGCACCTCTTCTTGCAAAAAGTGGCCCCCTTGCGTTTCAGTAACAGGCGCATCCGGAAAAAATCGCTTCATCCCCGGAAGGCCTAGTGCCAAGATCGGGTCTCTCATACCCCAAACGATTTCGGCCGGAATATCCAGACTCTCAACATAGTTAGCAACCGCTCTCATTGCTGGCGAACTAGGGTGGTCGGGGCCATCTGGAACCATGCGCATCATTGCCAAGGGCGCTTTTGCATTACCGCTATCCACAACAGGTTTTCCATAAAGCTCCGCAACATCGGCCGTATACTGGTCTGGATCACCCTGCAACCTACCCATGCCATCAAATATTGGAAAGAAAACCTCTAGCAACAGCTCACCCAGCAATGGGATCTTGACTACAGCGTGTGGAATAGAAAGATTCGCAGCTCGAGTTGGAGCTCCAAACCCCGTGTTGAGCATAACGGCCCCTTTAATCAATTCAGGAGAAAGCGAGAGAGCACCCATACCAACTGGACCACCCCAATCCTGTCCCGAATACACTAATTCACTTAGCTGCAACTGGTTTAGCACGGTATTTATCCAGCGCATATGATTAGCAACCGTATGAGAGCTAGCAGGAACCTTGCTCGAAAAACCTAGACCCACCATGGTTGGCATGATTAAACGGACCCGATCCTTTGGCAGTTCCTCGGCAACCTTCCGATAGAGAAATCCAGACGTGGGATTACCGTGTTGAACAAAGACAGGGAAGCCTGACCCGACTTCCAAGACATGCACTTTTATCCCTGGCTCTACTTCAACGAAATAACTTTTGTAATCCTCAGATATGTGCTTTGCCGCAAACTGCGGTAACGGGAATGCTTCGAACGTTCCTGCTTCCAGCGTGATCGTGCCTTCCCCAACTGGGGTGACCGTCGCTCCGTCCCGGACGACGAAACCAGCAACAGTCAGGATGAGTAGCCCAGTCACGGCAAGGACGATTAGCCAAATCTTCTTCATTAGAAAGAACTCCTACATTCGTATTCAGCGGCGCCAGCTCATCTTTGCGAACCAGGCTGTGAGAGGACCACTACAGAGTCCAGAGGGTGTTCTCACCATTAATCTGGTCCTTTCAAATCAATTGAACGAATTCATCCAAAGCAAGCGACTGCTAGAGACGGGCACGAAGTCTTTGTCGCATTTCGCTCTTTCGCTCATTCTGCATCCGCACGTACTCGTTCATTTGCTCTTTCGTGAGAATGGAACGCAGTTGTGTTGAGGTATCTGAGCGCACCTTATCTAGCTCTCTCGCCATTGACCTCATCTCGCGAAACCCAAGCTTCTGGGCCGGAGGCTTTCGGCTCTCGAGATCGATACCGTGCGTTTCGAGGATGACTTTTCTGGCTTGGAAACTGGACTGCAAGATAGGTCTAACCGCCTCCACTTGTTGGTCATTAAGGTCTAGCCTTGCTTTTGCCTCCAGAAAGAATTCCTCCAGCGCAGTTGTGGAGATTTCATTTAGCTCGCTTTGCTCCTCCATCGAGCCAGCGTAGGCGGACACTCCACCAAATAGCGCCAATGTGATTAATACACCCGATAAAAGAACTTTCATTTTGTTTCCTTAAGGCTCGTACTCAGAGGAGACCACCGCGTCAGCCAGACCTGATATGGCTGAAGGAGCATCCTTCATAATTTCAATACAAATTATTTCTCCTACTCCACCCTCAAGGGCGACCATAGGGAGCGGATTATTAGAGGTGCACGCCTTTCCGTCCTCAGTGAAGCTAAAGTCTCGTGTATATGTCCCCGTCAATGGGGCGGGATAAACTGCGAAGCGCTCCTCATCAGGGATGAAACGAAAAAAGCGGTCGGTCATATTTTCATTAAGCCAAACGTCTCCAGTTTGAGGATGAACGCCCAGAGCATATGGAGCTGGGCCATAGCCTTCTTCAAATTCCGGTAGCGAGTAGACTTTGCTTTCAAATCCATCACTGCTGGTTGTGATCCGAGCCAACTTCCCCTCCGAGTAACCCGTTAGCCACAGAGTGCCGTCTTGTTGATCGAAGCGCATTCGGCGTGGACCTCTCACAGGAGAATCAAACTCCTTGACGCTGAGCGTATCGGGATCGATCCTCCCGATCTTGTCTCCAAAAAGTCGGCTATACCAAATAGAGCCATCAGCTGGGTTAATGTCGATCCCATAGGGCTGGGTTCCCCCTGCAAGACCGCCCGACTCTACGTCTGGTAATTCGATCAAGGTGCTTTCTTTAGTGACGGGATCAACGCGACCTACTCGTTCGCGGCCAGCAATGGTGAACCAGACAAACCCGCTTTTATCTATTCGTACCGTATGAGGGTAGATCGCTCGAAGCCCTGCAAAAATGGACGGTTCCCATTCTCGGCTTTCTGGATTGAAAACACCGATACTGTTAGCAAACGCATTAGTGGTGTAGTACTTGCCATCCAACCCCATGGCTAATGAGTGAGGACCATAGCGCTTAAATGGCCACTCCATCGTTTTGGTCTTCCAGAAGGGTAACCAGAAAGTACCGCCTTCCTGACTGACGTATTCAGTTTTACCTGTGGCTGGATCTGTTATGGCCATATGGTCAGCCCCCTGATCGACCGTATAGATCAGCCCATCGTTTGGATTGACGATCGCATCATGAGGGATGACGCCCCGCTCCATACGATACTCGTAAATTTTTGTGCGGCTTAGCGATTCGTCGAGCGGAAATTGGGGCCGCACAGTTAATGGTTCGCCATTAAAACCTTCGGACAAGATATGTGAACGTCTCTTGCGGAGATCCTCGTCAAAATTACTTCCAACATACCGATGCATCCGCTCGATCGTGGTTTCCCATTGTTCAGGCGTACGCGGAAACCGAGTGAGAAAATTGCCCATCTGATGACAGGACAAACAATCGCGTTGAAACTGATACCGGCTAAATACAGCATCCTCGCCAGTTTCGAAATCTAGGCTACCGAAGTGGTAAGCCGCGGGTAAACTGTCAGAAATCTCGGTCTCATCGGTCATGAGCTCCATCGAGACATCCCTATGCACTTTGGCTGTCTCGACTAAATCGACAGTCATGCTTACATCTTTGTGATAAGGAATTCGCGCGCGGAGAGTAAGTTCACCCGATAAGGTCGTACTCAGAACATACTCACCATGCCGATTTGAGAAGACAGACTCAGATATGCCAGACAGAGGATCTGTCAGCCTGATCATTACACCCTGAAGAGTCTGCCCACTACTGTCTCTTACGATACCGCTCAATGTGCCTGCAATCGCCACATGCGATGTGAACAAGAACGCTGATGCAACACCAAACTCTACTAACAGTTTTTTCATGATGGCTGCCCTACCTCTACATCTCAATACCTATTACTGGCGCTATTGAAAAAACTGTGGTTCAGGCAGGGAACCCGAGCCATTTCAATGACCTCGAATAAGTAGAACAAAAAAAGTAGAACTTCAGGTGTCACCTAGGTGACAGAAAAGCAAAAAACTGCCCGCTTTGTTAATCACGAAATCACTGATTTTGTCAGTACGGTAACTAGAAATTTAAGGCCATCTTTGACTTCGAGAAACCAGCTTGAGGAGACAGCTATCGAGTAGTAGATAAGCATCCCTACAACTAGGGATCTGTTGATCTAGCTTCAAGGACGAGCCTTTCAATCGAAGGCACATGGTATTGACCATTAACAAAATGGACGATCCCCTCGTCATCCCATTGGCGAAAGACCTTGTTTACCTGCTGTCTAGAGCCGTTGATCATCTTGGCGAAGTCGCTTTGGGACATGGGTGTTTCCAGGCGACCAGAAGAACCTTCTCTACCGCCTAGAACCTCTATCAGCACGAGCAAACGAAAAGCCAGGCGGGATTTTAAAGGATGGAAGAGCATGCTGGAGATCCATCCATACATCATACGTGTGTATAAAGCCTGATCGGCAAAGAGATATTTGTATATCTCAGGGAACGTTTCAGCCACCTTCGTCACAGATGAACGTGGGATTTCAATGATCTCAGAATCAACTAAGGCCCGCGCATCATAGCTTGTCGGCGTGTTATCTATTAGCGTTGTGGTGCCGAACCAAAGCCCGTTGGTCAAATCCCATAATATGAATTCATCACCAGATTCCGCTGGGATGGAAAGGCGCACGCGCCCAGTTAGCAGACCAAACAAACCGCGATCGCGGTCTCGGTAACGCAGAATGAAACTATTTTTAGCAAATGATCTAACCTTGCCATCCGCCAACATACGGTCCAGCGCTTGATCACTTACCTTCTTAGCCCACCTAAGCTTTTTCAGTGAGGATTTTGCTTTTTCGGGATCATTCACAGGAGGCACGATACCGAGTTGGAATCTCTGAAACAAGGCCCAATGGGTTCGCTCTCAAGAGAGCTAACTAACTTCCCTCAAATACGAAACGACACTCTATTGCTCCTTCGTGTCACTCTCTCTGGCCTGAGGTGCCTTTAGCATTACCGGATAAGATTGATCAGTAAGAGAGCTACTGGTTTCCGCACCACAGCACACCAAGCAACTTACGCGTTGGATACCTACTGAAGTGGCATTCGATCTGATATGTATCGTTCAATTTCTTCAGATGTATTCCGTTCTGCTTGCTCACCTATCGCACCTGATATCAGGGACTCACCTGAAAATCCGAAAAGATATCGAATCAACAGCAACCCGTCTGTAAGAGGCTGCGATAACCTATCACCATCTATGTCAAGTTGAGAGTCAGCCTCTGTCAAATAGTCTGCGATGGCCTCTGGGGAGTCTCTAACCGCGTCATCCGAAAGAGCCCCCGAGGTTAAAGAAACCCCACTGAACCCGAATAAGTGCCTAATTACCAACAAACCATCGGTTAAGGCTTGCGCTTGTAAGCTTTCATCCACATCAAAGCTGAAACAACCCGCTCTACAGGAAAACGGGCTTACGGGGTTAGTACCATCGATAGCTTCTTGTTCGTCACTGAAACCATCTCCATCGTCATCTTTGTCGGCATTGTTACCAATCCCATCGAGGTCTGTGTCTCGGCTTTCGAGGGGGTCGTTCGGAAAAGCGTCAGAATTATCCCCCACGCCATCAGAGTCTGAGTCTTCGCTTTCGCTAAAGTCGAGTGGAAATGCGTCGAGAGAATCAATTACGCCATCACCATCATCATCTGGGTCAGAGTTGTTGCCAATACCATCGGTGTCAGTGTCAAAACTCTCACTACTATCCAATGGAAATGCATCTTGAGCATCCTCGACGCCATCTCCATCGTCATCTTTGTCGGCATTGTCACCAATGCCATCGCCATCGGTATCCAGCACCTCATTCGGATCTAAAACAAACGCGTCAAGGTCGTCACGCACACCATCCCCGTCTGTATCTCCCAAGAAACTCAAAGAGGGTAGCTTCTGCACGGGAGCGTATCCCGGCGAAGAGCCTATCTGCAGGTTGAGGTCTATCGGTCCAACATAATCGGCATCCACAGCGGAAATCGTCAAGGTACCGAAAGTGATTTCGCCATCAAAATCACAGGGAAATTCCCCTTCTTCCTCTGAAATCAGTCCCAGAGCGAACACAGCGTTGGTAGCGGAGTCACTATCTGTGTCCTCAAGATCCATCTGTGATAGCGGCCCGCGTAACTCTACGTCACATCCGTCGACTAAAATTCCCTCTGCCAACTGAAAGACTAGCTCCGTCTTCTTCGTGTCATGATAAAAAATTAGAGCGAACCCCTGCGATTGTTTGGCCACCGGTTCAGTTCTATAGATCAGCTCGTACGCTCGCGACCCACCAGCATCAATAATCTCATCGGTGGAGGAAAAGGAGATTACCTGAAGGTCTTCCGTCACAGTCACCGTGCGCATTACCTCTTCCGCTCGATTACCAGCCTCATCCGATACCGAATAGACAATCGTGTAATCGCCCAGTGTATTAACGTCTACAGTACCGGTCGAAGTGATTCTGTCGCTTATGTCACCGTCGATATCATCGATCGCTGTTGCTCCCAAGTCCGAGTATTTCGTTCCAACCGCATGCCAGACACGCTCAAGCCCAATCAAAGAGATAACGGGTGCCACATTGTCTGCCTTGCTGATCGTTGGTAACAGAGTTAACGACGACAAAAGAGTTAAAGCTAAGACCCGTATCAGAAGCATAAGCAAAGCCTATTTTCGAGCATATTTTTGACTACAGATGGGATGCCTTGGCCCAAAATCTTGAGCCGAACGGAGTTAAACAGAATTACCACAGGCCCACGTGTCACTTAAGTGACAGGTGGGTCAATAACTTCTTTGGCAAAGTGCAACGCCCTACTCGCAAGGCTTCGTTATGAAAAAGACAACAGTAATGACCGCGATCTTGGCGTTGGCCGTCTTCAACAGCGGGACATTGGCTGAGGATATGGTTATCGAGGAAGTGGTTGTTACCGCCCAAAAGCGCGAACAGCGGTTGCAGGATGTACCTGTAGCGGTTACCGCGCTCACTGCGGAGACTATCGAAACAAGCGGCATCCGTGAGACGGCCGATCTAACTAGAGCATCTGCCTCTTTGACCTATGGACGAGGCCCGACACCAAATAGTGCCGCATTCAGAGTTCGTGGAATTGGTACTAATGTCATCAGCGTGGGACTTGAATCTAGCGTAGCAGCAGTTATTGATGGAGTAGCACAAGCACAACCTGGGCAGGCATTGACCAACCTCCTCGACATCGATCAAGTCGAGGTTTTGCGCGGTCCACAGTCAACACTATTTGGTAAAAACGCTTCTGCCGGCCTCCTCAACATCATTACTAAGTCTCCCACTGAGGAGTTTGAGGGCTATATTGGAACTACACTCACTGATGACGGTGAACAGAGGCTATCAGCTGTTCTTAGCGGACCCGTAACGCAGGCCTTTGGTTACAGGGTGGCCGCATATTCCAGAAATTACGATGGCTGGGCGGAGAATCTATTCACTGGCGAACGAATTAATGGAAGCGATGAAGAGGGCGTAAGAGCAAAACTCGCTTGGCAGAGCTCCGATGCACTGGACGTCCTATTTACCGGACATCATTACAAAGACGACAACAATTGTTGCAGCCTGTCACACCGAGAACTGGATTCATCGACACGGCTACTTGGAATTGCCCCCGTTACCGAAACGAATCCCCGCACGATCACAAGACAGGGCGAGGGTAATGGCGATTCAGAAATCGACATAGAACCCGAATCTCTCGCAGTGGACAGCGGTGCAAATTTGCGTATCACCTGGTCGCTTGGAGATTTCGATTTAACTTCGATCTCCTCCTATAACGACTGGGAAAATGACACGAGGTCTGATCTAGACTTTTCACCCGACCCCCTATTGCTTCGATTACCCTCTTTTCTACTGAGTGACATACCTGTCAGCGAACGCTCTAGTGGACTCGTTTCGAACTCAAAGACGGATAGCAAATTCATCACCCAAGAATTACGCCTAAGCTCGCCAGTGGGCACTCGCTTTGATTACATGCTAGGGCTCTACTACGCCAGTGCAGACACTACTCAGCGAGCGGAGAGGAATTTTACTCCAGCTGCATATCTCGCTGAATCCGATACGGAGAGCAAGGCGTTTTTCGGACAGGTTACGTGGAGACTTCTTGAAACAACCCAATTAACACTGGGTGCCCGATACAACGACGAACAAATATCGGTCAATTTCAGCGATCTGCAGACTGGTGAGAGATACCTGGGTCAAGACTCCGAAGACCGCTGGCTGGGAAAGCTCTCACTGCAACATTTCCTCAACAACGGCACTATGATCTTTGCTTCTGCAGCCAACGGTTACAAGGGCCAAGGCTACGATATCTCTCAATCATTCAACCAAAGAACGGCCGACAATCCAGTAGGAGCTGAGAGCTCCAGATCGTTTGAGGTTGGTATAAAAGGCATGATGTTTGATCGCAGATTGCAACTGGACCTGGTCGGGTTTTACACCGAGTACGAGGATTATCAGGCTCAGAATACAGAGGTAATCGATGATCAACCCGTTCTAGTCGTTACGAACGTGGGCCAATTGGAAACTAAAGGTATCGAGATAGATGCCAATGTTTTGATTGGGCGAGCCCTTAGATTAACTAGTAGCATCGCTCGGATCGAGGCCAATATACAGGACTATCCGAACGCCGACTGCTACCGCAACCAGACTCTATTGCAGGGTTGTCGGCCCTTGGCAGCAGATCCAAACAGATTTGCGCAAGATTTAAGCGGCAAACCTCTCAACAACTCACCAGATTGGAAAGTCACGCTCGGCGTCCAGTACTTTCGCCCACATGAAAGCCTTCCCTTCGATAGTTTCGTGAACATCAATTACCAATGGCAGGATGAAGTTAACTTCGATTTAAAACAGAACCCGGGCGCTATTCAGAACGGCTACGGAATTCTCAACCTTAGCGCGGGCATACTAGAGAATTCCTCTGGCAGGTACCAGATGACGTTGTTTGTTAACAACGTTTTCAATCAGGACTATGCGGCCGCAATAATTGATCTGTCTGCACTTTACCTCGGAGATACTGCCTACATGCAGCTCCTACCAAGAAATGCTAGTAGGTACTCTGGTTTGCGCTTCAGATACTCATTCTGATTGGTTGACGAGAAAGTGAACGATTTCGCCCTTCATCATACTAAGCATCAGGCTTCATTAGACCGCAACACCCAAATGGTGAGAACACGCGTTTTCTCGATAAAGGGTGCGTTCATCGCCCGCAGTTCCTCTATAACTTAGTACCACTGCATCGAGTTGTTAAAGAGCAATAGACCGAAGTTGATATCAGGGCCTATCTCGCTAGCGAGGTAGGTCTAGGGCTCGAGGGCGCACCGCTAATTTGTATCTAGTGAGTTGAAGGGTATCGCTCATTCCTTGAGCGCCAGCCCCTTCAACCATTCCAGTCTCATAGGGGCTTTCGTACTTAACACTGCATAATCGCTACTGTCTCGATAATAGCTCTACAACCAACCTGGCACTTGGTTCCTATTGAGCCGCCACCGGCAGACATGCTCGTCGCTTAATGAACAGATACACAAACGCTACTGCAAGAAGTCCGTGTCCAACCACACCGGGTGGCATAGAAATCATAAGGCAGGCGATCACCATGCAAACATGGAACGTTGAGAGAAGACCCAGTCCCATAGCTAAACTTGACTCGTTGTCGCCGTACTTTCTGAACCAGAAAATGCTTAGCGCAGCAGCGAGAGCTGCGAATCCGTAAAGAACCAATCCACCGTGAGTAGTAGGGTCGAAGTCATCTAATCGCCTGGGCAGAGTAATTAATCTGAGCGACGTCAGCCCCTCCACAAATAAATTAAACCCCAACGCTGTAAACAGTGCTTTTCTCATCATTCTTCTCCTGCTGCTACTCCGTTCATCACGGAGATTGGTTTCTAGTCTTATGGACAAGGTGCGCTAATCGTTAGCGCCTTGATAACGGCAGCTTGAGTGGCGGGAAATTCCACCGTTTTCAACTATCCCTTGCTTGACCCATCCTAGAAGAAAGGAAGTGTTCCTTACGTAAAGAATTCTTAAGACGGTTGGTTTGATTCCTGGACTGCAGCGACATGATCGTGAAGTTTGGAACGATGCATACGCTTCTGAGGCACCTTCCTCAGACTGCGGTGAGGTAAGTCTGATATGTCGTTAAGTCACCTTTCAGCGAGGTGACGGGAAGGTGACAAAACCTGGTCGCAGCCCTTCTGCCTCGCTATCTACCAACCAACCTTGTCAGCCAGATGACAGGTTGGCCGGATTTTTTTCTGGCAATGTGGCGGCCGGAATCATATTCGTAGCGGTCACGTCGATGAAGAATAAGGAAAAACAATTTCTCTATGCACTTGAGGGCGCGAACACCTACCGACCGACCCCGCACGCCCGAAGCCCATGGTCGGAGACGATGCAACACGGTGGCCCGGTAATGGGGCTCTTCGGTCGTGAAATCGAAAAAGCTGCTGTCCAGACCGATATGCACGTGGCCCGGCTGACCATGGACCTGTTCAAGGCTGTACCTATGGCAACCTTAGTGGCTGAAACCCAGTTCGAGCGCCTAGGCAACCGTATCGCCGCCATTACGAGCACACTGCGACCTGTAAAAGGAGAGGCGCCCGTAGCGCGCGCGAGCGGTTTGCTGCTTCGCACTCGGCAATACGATAGTCCCTACAGGGGAAACTCCGAATACCCTCTGCCCTACGCCACTAGGGAGACGGCTCGAGGGAAAGAGAACAGCAAGCCGCCTATTTTCTTTCACGAGCGGCTCGATACTCGACCCGGCGTCGACGATACGGGACGGTATGTCTGGATGAGAATGGAGCTAGGCCTAGTTGCCGGTGAGCCCACCTCACCATTCCAAATGGCGGTAGCTATGATGGACATGACGCTAGGCTCAGGGTTACGGATGGAAGCAGCGCGAAAACAAGCATTGGCTTTAGGTGATCATGCTATCCCCGCTCTAAGCATCAACGTCGATTCGACTTCGTATTGGGAGCGTCCATTCACCGGCGAATGGTTGGGCATGCGGCCGTCCTTAATTAGTCAGAAGGATGGGATTACGACCGTCTCGAACATCTTATATAGCAGGTCAGGCCGAGTTGGCACCGCCGTGGCCAGCGGGCTCATCCAGACTATTTAAGAACTCCGCGACCGTTAAATCCCAGAAACAAGGGCGAAAATTTCCTAGCAGCGCAACCGAGACAGACTTAAAAATCGCGCAATCTCACTTGTACATCCTGGTGGAAGCGGTGTGGTAAGTAGCGGCTAAAAAGACTAAAAGCTTACGGTATAAAAGTTCCTCTTACTCTCGGCAGCCCAAAATCTCCTGTCAGTTAGGTGACACGTGAATCACTAACCTCTCTGGCATAGTCGACGCTCCCATATAAGAAGGCTCGACTTGAACCCGATGATTTTCCCGATCAGAGATTACTTTATGTTGCAAGGAGGTCTTGATGTCGCTTGAAACATTTCGAGAAAAAACGAGGGCATGGCTCGAAGAGAACTGCCCGACATCCATGAGGGAGCCGGCTGCGGAAGATCAGATTATTGGTGGTGGCAAGCGCCAGGAATATGAACCCGACCAGAAACTGTGGCTTGATCGTATGGCGGCCCGCGGCTGGACCGCACCAATGTGGCCAACTGAATATGGAGGCGGTGGCCTCTCCAAGCAGGAATTCCTTGTACTCCAGGAAGAAATGGGGCGCATTAACGCCCGTGCACCCATTGCTGGAATGGGGTTTTCAATGATTGGACCCACCCTGCTTGATTACGGTACCGAAGAACAAAAACTCAGGCATCTTCCCAAGATTGTTTCTGGAGAAATCCGCTGGTGCCAGGGGTACAGTGAGCCAGGGGCCGGTTCTGATCTTGCGAGCCTTCAGACAAAATGTGAGGACAAAGGCGATCACTTCGTTGTCAACGGACAGAAAATCTGGACATCGGGGGCACAGTACGCCGACTGGATATTCACGCTGGTGCGCACTGAACCGCAGGCCCCCAAACACGAAGGTATCAGCTTTGTCCTGATCGATATGGAGCAGCCCGGTGTGACCGTCAAACCCATCAAGCTGATATCAGGGTACTCGCCATTCTGCGAAACCTTCTTCGATGACGCCAGGTGCGAGAAAGACAATCTTGTTGGTGAACTGAACCGTGGCTGGACTGTCGGCAAGCGGCTGCTTCAGCACGAACGCAGCTCAATTTCAGGCTTAAACTCGGGCGGTCGTCGCGGCGGCAGTATACTCGGTCGATTGCCCGACATCGGCAAGGAATATCTAGGTACGGTCGATTGCAAAATGGCAGATCCAGCACTTCGGGATGACGTGATTAAGAGCCAGATGGACAGCCGCTGTTTCGGATTGACCCAACGCAGAGCCATGGCGGAAAGCGAGACAGGCGGCACGCCCACCTTCCTAACGTCAATGTTTAAGTACTACGGCTCGGAAGTCGGTAACCGCCGACTTGAAATACAGCTGGAGCTGATGGGCACACAGTCCCTTGGCTGGGAAGGCGATACCTTCACCGATTTCGAGAAGACCCTGACGCGCGCATGGTTGCGGTCCAAAGCCAGCACCATCGCGGGAGGGAGCTCGGAAATTCAACTGAATATTATTGCGAAACGGGTCCTTGGGTTACCCGACTAACACGTTACGGAACCAGAAAAAATGCCACTGGTGTTAAATAAAGAGCAGAACATGCTCAAGGATGCGGCCAAGGACTTTTGCACCAGCGGCACGCCTATCAGTCAGCTGCGCAAGTTGCGTGATGACAAAGACGAAAAGGATCTCAACTAACTCTAGTTCGATTTGCCTGTCTAATTTATCGATGTCTCTCTTGATCGCGCGTAGTTGCCGGAACTCGATTCTTTCGCCTGCCGAGCGAGAGTCCGGAGAAATCGCGTTTTCTTTCAGTATACTGAGACTGGTTTTTAAATGACTAAGAACAAGTGGTTCGATTTGGTGCGCTTGCTGCTCTGTCAGTTTTAATCGAATTCTCAGTGTTAAAAAAAGAATTCACACGCTTGTCTACTTGCGACTCTATCGCCTCGTCAGGCTCTCCTCTGGTAAAGATCTGCCCCCCCTTCTCTTGCAAATCTGTATGACGTATCGATTCTATGTGAGGCTCATTCGCAGAATGCGCAGGCAAGTTGAGACAAACAGATACGATGGTTAGAACCCCTGCAAGACGTCTCTTCGCAATGCACATTAGAAAAGGCTCCAGTTGGCGAAAAGACTCGGCGTAAATCCACGATAGTTCACATCAGTTTTGAGAATTTCACCTTCTAATGTGTCGTATTCCGTGTACCAGTGGTTTTCACGGTCATACAGGTTGAAAATAGATAATCCTACTTTCCCCTCCCCTCCTAGAAGCTGGAAATTGTACGTAGCGGATAAATCCAGTCGGTGATAGGCGTCATATCGTTCCTCATTCCTTGGGCCTACTTCGTATGCTGTTGGGAAGGAGTTCTCGACCACACCTAGCACCTCTGTAAATGGTCGACCCGTGGCATAAACAAAAGTCGAAGCTAAATCCCATTTTCCCCACTGATACATCAAGACGGTTTTAAACTCGTGGGTCGCGTCCTGGTCAGCGTTATAGGTTGCATCTGACACCGTTGGGAAATCATAAATAACCTCACTAAACGTGTATCCAACCCAACCCGTCAGGTTGCCGACGCCCTTCTGAGCAAAGAATTCAACACCCGAAGCGGTACCAGATCCAGTGTGAAACTCTTGCTCCAAGATAAGAGTTAATCCTGTTCCATCCTCATTACGAATTGGTCTCGTCTGCTGAGTAAACTCCGACAGATCTTCATACTCCTTATGGAAGAACTCGACATTAAAGTTATAGATGCCGACGGAATGTGTGGCGCCCAGTACAAAATGCCGAGCTTTACTCACAGGCACATCCTCACCATCGGCAAGAGTCCAAAACGTGCGAGGCCCCTCTTCAATACTCTGCCGCGCCACACTGAGAGCGAACTGATAATAGTCACCAAACGCGGCCCTTATTTGGGTTGCGTCGCTAATGCCGTATTCAAGAGATAGTCGCGGTTCTGTGTAGATCTCACCATCGATGCTGTAGTGATTTGCCCTGAGGCCGGGCGTCACGATCAGCTTATCGAGCACAATTTCATCTTCAAGGTAAATTGTTGAGGTCGTTGCCTCATTGCTAGTTTCCAAGATGAGATCGCCGTTCTGCATCAATGAAAAATCTATATTTTGCTGGGCGACTTGCAACCCAAAACCGAGCGTATTGTGTTGGTTTAAAAAGAAGTCGTTCTCAATTTTGACCGTGAGGTCATCGAGCTCGTTGTCCTCGTTACTGCTCGACTGATTAGCTGTTGGATCGTCGGTTGAATCATCGTATACAACTTGAGAATCGATTAACCGATCTCGATAGCTGAAATACTCAGAGGTAGACACCACAAAGTTGGTGCCCAGCCTATCGTTCCACTGCCTCGAGTACTTCGCGCTGATTCCGGTATTGCCCCATTCACTCAAATCAACCGTATCGATGGCGAAACTAATTTCCTCTTCACAAAATGCTCCTCCAAATGGTCCCCCTCCATTGAGAAGTTCGCATAATCGATCCAAGTTAGCGTTCCCGCTGACGTCTCGAGAGTTATCGAGCTTATCGGCACCGGTATAGAAACTCAGAGTAAATTTATCGTCATTTGACAGCCGATACGTTAGCTTCGAATTTAAATCATAAAAGTAAGACTCGGGTTCGATTTCAAATCTACCTAGCGCAAACTGTCCTGGTGCGGCAGTGCCAGCCTGAGCATCTTGATTCTCACCAGTCACCGATTCAAGAATGTCATTGTAAAGATCGCTTTGATATGACTTACGGCCTGTTAAAACAAATGATCCTGCGCCGTCTGCAAAGGGAGTTTCAATTAACGCGTTTGTACTGAGTAAACTAACGCCGAGGCCTACATTGAACTGCTCAGTGTTGCCATCTTTGCCCGTAATATCGACAACACTAGACAAACGCCCGCCATATTTCGCGCCGAAGCCACCTTTATAGAGCTGAACATCTTTGATCGCGTTATTGTTAAATGCGCTGAAAAACCCAAAGACATGATCAACGTGATAGACCGTGTAATCGTCAAATAAGACAAGATTTTGATCAACCGTTCCCCCTCGAACAGCAAGTCCCGAGGAGCTTTCGTTTGAGCCTGCGACTCCTGGTAAGAGCTGCATCGATCTGAAAATGTCTTGCTCACCGAGATTTGGCAGCGTTTTGGTGAGCTCGGGAGATAGTGAAACCTGGCTTAATCCAGACTGCTGCATCATCTGCGGAATCGCACCTGTAACCACAACTTCCTCTATAACGCTGTCCTCATACTTGGATAAGTTAATTGTCAGTCTTCGTGTGTTTGGGTGAACAACAACGTTGTTGCTCTCAAATCCCATTTTAGTGACGACAAGGGTTGATCCAACTGGGACGTCTAAAAGCGTGAACTGGCCATCTTGGTTAGCAGTGGCTACACGAGTCGAATCGTCAATGCGAACCTTCGCAAATGGCAAGGACTCGCCAGTATCGATATCAATTACTCTTCCACCGACCACTGAAACAACGGCAGTTGCATGGGTGACATGTGTAAATACTACAAAGAGGAAACCGGCGATCAATCTCACATTCGGCATGACTTATTCCAAAAACAAAGTGAAGGGCGCATGCTAATTAACTGATTGGGAGGGTTCTTTTAAGAATTGTTAACTTAATCCCTTCGGGCTGCTAAATTTGACCCGTCGCATTCATTACCCGCCGATGAAACCTAGCTTTACATTTCCTTACATTCTGCTGACTTTCGAGCTGATAAATTGCTGCCGTCCTACTCGAATTAGCGCTGTTTGAGATGCTCATGAGAACCACTCAGCCCGCGATGATGAGGGCAACCTCAGACCTGAGCGCGAGAGTTAGGCACAGGATTTTGATGGGCGGAGTATCGCCAGCTGCGGTCACTGGTACATCCCAATTTAGGAACAATGATGATCGACTTTCGAAAGTATTGCCTCGCTTTAACTCTGATTAGCGCCGCCCTCGGTGGGTGCAGCGGCGGTGGAGATGATGGATCAGCCGTAGTGGTCGACCCAGAGCCCTTACCACCTCCAGCTGCCACGCCAGCCGTTAATGCTGGAGATGATCAAAATGTTATCGAAGATGACGTGGTCAGCCTCGGAGCTGCTGCCTCAGGGTTTAGCGGTAACCCATCAATCACCTACAACTGGCGCAGAGTCGACGGCCCCTACATGATTTTTAGCGACGCGAGTGTTGCTAACCCTCAGTTTGTAGCACCAGATGTAGCATCAGAACAGCAGGTGAGTCTGGAGGTTAGTGCCAGCGATGGCACAACCACCGTCACGGACACCTTGGTGGTCACAATTGCGCCGGGGGACGAGTCACCGCTGACCAATGCCACATTTAATGGCGAGTTATCGAGTGCTGACTACTGGGATACTGAGCCAAAGATCCTCTCTGCAGGCATGGGATTCGACAACATCATTGGTGTTAACGAGATCACTGAAGGAGCAGCACTGGAGGCTGGCGGCGCCTGGTACGAGTCTGTCGTGTGCACCAGCGGTCAAGAACCCTCAGATTCCAATCGAACCAGCATGGCCACCGCAGATGGAGTGAGGAATGGCTCCAAAGGCCACGCTGATTTTGACGATGGGTTACCGATCGTATTCAGTTGGCCTGTTGCCACGGAAACTGCTGATGTCAGTGACTTTCAGTTCATGCTAAACACGGGCGAGGTCGTATTTCCAAACTCAGTAACCCTACTACCAAACTGGGAACTGAACGAGCGCAATACTATCGTTGTATTTGGCGACTTCGGGAATAGAGGGAAGCCATCAGAGTCTGATGCCGTCTATCCCGTCCGGCTCGATATTGTGGAGGACGCAACACCGCTGACTCTGATAGGACCTGGCGGCTTAGAATTCAGCGCTGTGGGTCTCATATGGGCCTCCCCAGACACCACCGGCTATGGCGCAGGGCCCGTACTGGTCGGTGCCAAGCTCAATGTCGTTGAAACCGTCCCTTCAGGTGAAGGTGGCCTCCCGCTTATTGAGCAAAACTCTGCTGCAATGCCAAATGACGAGGTCTCACTCTATGGCGCAGTTGCGGATTTCAGAATTCGGGTGCTTACCAGCGGTGGCTTCTCACCCGACGGCATAACGGGCTTGCATCCCGACGATTATGAGGATTTCTTCCGCATACATGCTCGAGGAGAAGACGGCGAATCAGTACTTCTTGAGAATGCAGGCCAAGATTATGCAGTTGATGGAGGCACGCTACGGGTCCTGGGCCTATCGGATCTTGGGCAAGCGGTCGATGAAGAGAACGGCGTTTTCTACGACGACTGTTACTCAGAAGATCGCGACAACTACATCGACATCATTCTGAGTGGTGATCTGGATGCGGCGCGAAGTGTTACGCACGTTGAGATCCCATCACTCGCCGGAGATTATCAGGCCTTCTACAATCCAGGAGGCCCTGGTCCGGAACCCTTCGAGGGAATACGGTACACAGAGCCAGGCCCAGCTGATCTTGAACCGGTGATCATCGCCATCGACGATCCCATGCGGGTCTCGAGATCAATACAGCGGTAGCTAAGGGAGGACTAGGACTCGCTGCATAAGTCTATTTATTTAATGAAAATGGTGGGTCCACCAGGACTTAACCTGGGACCAATCGATTATGAGTCGAGACAGATCTAACCAACTCAGCTGTGGGCCAGAATCTCTGCAGCTTTCTGCTCAGTTGAATTTTTTAAAATCAATAGGCTACAACGGATTAACTCCGCCGGGTTGGTAGCAAAAGAGATACACCCGCGCCCATAGAATCAGCCTAGCCTACTCTCCACAGTCCTTTTTGCTGCATACGCCACAGTAGGAGCTCAATTTTATCCTGGCCGAAAAAGGGTTCCCCCTGGAATACCATAGTGGGCACACCCCAGTGATGCTCCTCCAAAGCGTTGTCATTGGCGAGCAGTTGCTGTCGCCAGAAATCGTCGTTATCACTCACCCACTGTTGCAGCGCGGGCAACTCAAGCCCAGCGCGCCGCGCGGCCAAATTCAGATGATTGCCCTGGTCCCAACCGTCGACCTGCCCGCCCCACACCAAGGTCGAAACCTCCCGAGCAAACTCAACACCACGCCCTGCGGCCGTAGCTGCGAGCCCTAGCGGGCTTAACTTGTGTACCAGATGACCGGGATCGTCGGCGGCTAGTGTCTGATTGATCGGATCTGGCCGTGGCATACCTATCGGTATGCCACGGTACTCAGAGTAACGCATCAAGTCCGTCAGGAAGTAAGAACCCCATTTTTCGTGCGAGTTATCAAAAAACTCGTTGTAGCGAATATAAATGGGGTTAACCACCAAAAGGTTCACTCGCAAGGCGTATTTCTCTTGTAATTCATGTATCTGTACCGCGGCATAGTAGGACCAGGGGCTACGGAAAGAAAAGTAAAAATCAACTTCGAGTTCAGACACTGCGTTTCTTACCCTTCGAATTTAAGACACTTTCCTGCTTTCAATTTTTGCGCTCAGAATTAACCAGCACACAGCGAGTCTTTGACTCCTTCACATTAACCCGTGATTTACAGACACATTGTTAAGAATTCTTAAGACACACGAAGTGGAATTCGTCACAAGTTCCGGACTTTACCTCAGGCTGGCGCCCAAGATCTCCCGCGCAATAATGTGTCGCTGGACTTCGCTCGGCCCCTCGCCAATGCGGCGAATACGCATCTCTCGAAACCAGCGCTCGAATGGGAAGTCCTTGGCCACCCCAAAGCCGCCAAACATTTGCATACAGCGGTCAACGACGCGCCCCCCGGCCTCGGTGGCCACTAACTTGGCCATGGCGGCCTCTTTCCTAAACGGCTCTCCTCGGTCCGCTTTAGCGGCGGCTTCAAGCGTGATCCAGGTGGCTTGCCGGATATCAATCTCATTGTCCACGAGCATCCACTGGATGGCTTGTCTCGATGACAGCGGCGCGCCGAATGTTTCCCGTTGCGGAACATACTTGAGCGCCATCGCATGCGCTTTGATGGCCACACCGATACAGCCGGCCGCGTAGGGAATCCGCTGCCGGGTGAGTCGGTCACTGGCGATCGCAAATCCTTTGTTGAGCTCTCCCAGAATGTTCGCGCTCGGAATGCGCATATCCTCGAATTGGAGCTCGGTGGCATATCTGGCGGACCGAAGGGTGTGTACGATGCGTCGAACATGGAATCCAGGGGTGTCGGTATCAACGATAAAGCAGGTTACGCCGCCGCGCCCTCGGTCTGGCGCTGTGCGCGCGAATACGAGTCCATAGTCGGCGCGATCAGCGCCGCTGATCCAGAGTTTGCCGCCATTGATGATCCAGTCGTCGCCATCTTGAATGGCAGTGGTCTGAATGGCTCTGGCTGGATCCGATCCTCCGGAGGGCTCGGATAGACCGAAGAATCCTTTTTTCTCCCCTGCGAGTGTGGGGTAGAGGTACCGCTCCTTTTGATCCTCGGTGGCCTCGAATAATTGTGCTAAGCCTGCGCCGCCAAACACGCCGTAGCAGGGGACATACAACCCGGCGCGGTGTTGCGCCATCTCGATGGCGAGCAGCGTTCTCGTGACAAGGTCAATGTCCGGGCCGCCGAATTCAGGCGGAATGTCCATGCCGAATAGGCCCATGGACTTGGTCTTTGCTGTGAGACGTTCGAAGTCCTCAGCGGGAATCTCGTCTGCGTCGGGGTCCAAGCTCAGCTCCAGGGGAAGGATTTCTTCATGGACAAATCGTCGCACCATAGAAACGATCAGCGACTGTTCTTCGGTCATTTTCAACTGCATATCAAGATAGGCGTCCCAGCCCGCGGGTTTCTAGTTCGGTGTTGAGTTCTGGATATCTACCGTTCTCCGCAAAATGAACCATGAGCAGTTCCTGTTGGCGGGTCTTATATGCTGTATTAACTTCAAAGCGGAATCTGGCAGCGCTGCCAATTCTGCGCTCTAGCTCGCCCCTGAGACCGAACAGGCTCCTAGCATCTGCAGCGCCGATGTAGAGTACCCTGCCCCATACATCACCGAGTTCGAAGACGCCCAGTTGAGCGCCGATTCGCTCGAGCTGGGTTTCTTCAAGTGGCAGCCAAGGTTTATCCGATCTCATGACTTAATTCCCATAAGCCAAAGCAACAAATCACGATTGGCTCCAGTGAATCAGAAGAATCAGCAATCGACGTGTCAGCTAGGTGACACTTGAGAAAATTAAATCGCGGCGCTGCTGTGTCCGTTTACCATGAATTAATCAAGTCATCATTTGTTTCGCTAGTTTTTGGTGGTGCTCCGAACTACCCGGATTTGGAATTGCTCTGGAAGGACCCGCAAAAGTAGACCCAATTCCAAAGCTTAAGCTGCGGTCCGATACGAGTCGTCGATGAAGAGACGCTGCTCAGAATTGGAGTTTCCGAGTTTCAATTCACCCCCCCCTAAAGGGGGGGGTGAAACTGAAACTACTCGGAAATAGCTACTCGGTGATTCATGACGAAAATCACAAAATAATTATATTAATCATTAACTTATAAGGCAATGCTCAACTTCAATTGCTGATCAACTGTAAACTTGTAGTAATCGATGTCGGATTCGCTCGAGATATTCCCATCGAACTCTCGGTCAAATTCGATCGATTCGGCCGCCTCTAACGAGTTGTTTGGTTCGAACTCCATCACAGCATTAAAGGCAAGAGCACTTTGGGCCAATAGAAACAACCCAACTTTTAGTAAGCTTTTGCTACATGGAATTATCATAGAAAAGACAAGCACGGTCTTTATTCAGGGACTCTGAGTCTACCGATCCAGCCGAACTATCTCAACTCGAGATTTTTGCAACTTGGATTCAACTAACTCAGCAAAATGCTCTAACATCCGTCATGTCGACAGATTGCAGAGGTTTAGCTCCTTCTAGTTGACGACCGTTTTAGGGGAACTAGCACCGTTACTGTAGTACCCACATTCTTCTGGCTTTCTAACAGTATCGCGCCTCGATTTTGCAGAACAAAACCTTGAGCCGTACTCAAGCCCAATCCTTGACCCAGCGACTTGGTGGAGAAAAATGGATCGAAGACTCTGGTTTGCAATTCACTATCAATCCCACTACCTGTGTCCGACACCGTAATTCGCGCATAAGACCCCACATTTAAAACAGCCTCTCGGGTCGCCTCGGGCTGGGTCTGATTCAGGACGTCAAGGCCAACAATGATCGTGCAAGGTTGTGTTGAGGCTTCGACGGCATTCTCCGCAATGTTACGAAGCGCTACTTCCAAGCCATCTGGATTGATACCACACAACAAATTTGGGGTTAACACCGCCAGTTGAAATTCGACCCCTGGGCCTGATTCATCATTGAGGACCAGCACCAAGCCTTCAACAAATTTACTCACATCGAGTGTCCCAGTGGACACCGTACTTTGCTGCGAGTAAGTCAATAAATTCTGAATCAGCTGCGCACTGGATGCGATCTGGGTCTTCAATCTTTCAACAGCATTGAGTTGAACACCTCGCGCGCGGTTTTCCTCCTCGATGACTTCGGCATAGCCCATGATCCCTTGAAACCCGTTATTGAGTTCATGTGCAACCCCTCGAGCCAAATCCGAAACAGCTTGCCGCCTTTCCGCGTAAATGCTTTTACTCAGCAACTCGTTTCTTTCGGTGACATCTCGAGCGTGCATGATGGCGAGCCCTTGCCCATAGACTTCCACCAATCGAACAAAAACTTCCAGCGGCCGAATCGCGCCTGATCGGGTTCTCGTCTCCCTAATTATCTTTACATCTACAGACTCATCGGGGGTATCCCGATCTCTCGCTGCAAGCGCTAAACTTTTGACCCCGCTAAAAGATGCTTCGTCCGTCCCTAAAGAAAGCTCCCAAACTTTACGTCGAAGGATGGCCTCCTCATCAAGCAGCGTAACCTTGCAAGCCGCTTCATTCGCGTAGATCACGTCACCACCCTCTAGCGTGCAAATAATGCAAGCATCAGGAGCCGACTTAACTGCTTCTAAAATTTGACTTACATCTTTTGAGAGACGAGTAGTCGTGGCAAACACCTCATTCAATGGGTCAACTAATGCGCTGATTTCGTTTTTCTTTTTGGGCTTATACTCGATGCTCTTGGGTTCTGAGTGGTCATTGAGCGACGCATTCCTTTTAACTTGGTCGATAACCCCCTGTAACGGCCGATAGAAAAAAAAGTAAAAGCAGGCCGCCACCACCAATAACGCTAGAAACATTCGTAAGATCGCAATCCTTGCGTGTCGCCATTGGGTGACAACAAACTGCTCAAAAATACGGTGGGCATCAAAGATCGCAAAAATACGAGCCTGACTGACTGCAGAAGCTTGGTTGAACTCCACATGCCGGCGAGTCAAAAGATCGAGGATCGGTTTGCTAGACTCAGACCAAGGCGCTTCGATGATCAAAGGTTTCTGCGAATTGGCCAACAGCTCGAATCGCTTTAACCCATGTTCGGCAAGCTGCATTTCGCCGACCCATGTCCGCACGGCGCCCTCATCGGCCTGACTCGTCTCGTAGCGAGCTAAGATCCAATTCAACCTTATTTTAATTTCCTCGTGAGCACGTGATTCTTCTTGTTCAAATTCGGTGACAAGACGGCTCGTAAAAATTAAACACCCTGAGGAAAACGATAGAAGCAGGCTCAGTATCAAGGCGTTTATCAGTAATTGTCGACGGGCTAACATATTCAATGTCCAATCTTAATTAGCCAAAATTAAGTATCTATAAAACGGCTGTGCTTGCCGCAGCTGCTCAGAAAAAATCGGGCTTCCTAGCATCTCGGTCGACCTCACGGCCGAGCCACGGTCAGTCTTTCCATGAAGGTCATCACCTTCACAAATAAACCCTTTTTAACTGACACCTTCGCTCATGATTGTTGCCCGCATTAGGGGACCTTTCAACCAATTTCGTCAGACTTGCGAGCAATGGTCGAGATCGGCTGCAAAGGTCAGCCTATCCCCAGTCGCCAGATGAGCACATCATGCAAAATTCACTGCGATAACGGCTTTTCATCCACTGCCGAATCGCCATATGGATTGAGCAAGAGTCTTGGTCTGACCACCAGGCCAGAGGGTCACCGCGCTTCTCGCCAAATCAAGAGACGATAACCCGCAAAATGACAGGCTGGTGAGCGTTCCATGAATTGGCGGCCACCTAGACCGACGCAGCTCTTTTTCAACTCCGTAATCCTACCCGCGCCGCGATCATTCAGATCACGCTAACCAACAGCAGGCGACTGCGATAGACTGTGCGCTTCGACAACGCAACGGATACCGTATGACCAATCCATTTTTTGAGCCTTGGCAAAATGCCTTTGGTTTACCCCCTTTTGACCTTATCGAAGATCATCATTTCAACGAAGCTTTCGATCGAGCCTTTGAAGAGCATCGTGCCCAAATTTCCGCAATTGCACTGAATCCCGAACCAGCCACTTTCGACAATACTATCGTCGCGCTTGAGCATTCAGGCGCATTGCTTGAAAAAGTCAGCGGGGTTTTTTTTAATCTTGTGGGCTCAGACACCAATGAGCAACGCCAAGCGATAGAAATGGCCGTCTCGGCTCAATGGTCCAATCACGATAGCGACTTATTCGCAAACACGGCTTTGTTCGATCGTATCGAATCGCTTCATCAACAGCGCGAGCACTTACAACTTGATCCTGACCAACTTCAATTATTAACGACGTTACACCAAAAATTTGTGCGGGGTGGTGCCGCGCTAGCAGATCTCGACAAACTCAAGGTTAAAGCGATTAACGAGCGTTTGGCGCAACTCGAGACCCGATTCAGCCAGAATGTCTTGAAAGACACCAACGAATTTGAACTGATTCTGCGCACCCCAGACCAAACCAAAGGACTCCCCGACTCGGTTTTAGCCGCCGCCGCCAAAGAAGCAGAGACCAGAGGTCATCACGGTGCCTTTGTGTTTACGATCTCTCGATCCTCGATCACGCCATTTCTCCAATTTGCCGAAGATCGGAGTCTTCGAGAGAAGATTTATCGAGCCTATGTGCAATGTGGTGATAACCGTAATGCCGCCAACAATCGTTCTGCCCTCACTGAAATTGCCAACCTGCGCAGAGACAAAGCGCAGATTCTTGGCTTTTCATCGCATGCAGAATATATGCTTGCCGACCGTATGGCAGAAACCCCCCTCCGCGTTCATGCGTTACTCGATCAAATTTGGCAGCCCGCCCAAAATAAGGTGAACCAAGAGGCAGAAGATCTACAACAGCAAATTTTGGCTGAGGGACAGAATTTTGAATTAGCACCATGGGATTGGTGGTTCTATACAGAAAAAGTCCGATCGGCACGCTTTGATTTAAACGAAGACGACATTAAACCTTATTTTCATTTGCCTGCTGTTCGCGATGGCGCTTTTAGCGTGGCAAACAAACTGTTTGGTTTGACCTTCAAGCGGGTCGAAAAAGCCAACCTTTACCATCCTGATGTCGAAGCCTATGACGTCACAGGCCCGAATGGTGATCACGTCGGTTTATTCCTCGTCGACTATTTTAGCCGCCCGAGCAAACGTGGGGGCGCCTGGATGAGTGAATTTCGAGGACAATCCGGGACCATTCGTCCCATTGTCGTGAACTGCTGTAATTTCCAAAAATCAGATCCCTGTTTACTGGGGCTTGACGAAGTAGCCACACTTTTTCATGAGTTTGGCCATGGATTACATGGCTTGATGAGCCAAGTTAGGTATCCCAGTCAGGCAGGCACTAACGTTAAGCAAGACTTTGTTGAACTGCCATCTCAAATTATGGAGCACTGGGCTTTAGAGCCTCAGGTGCTCAAAGACTATGCAAAGCACGTTTCAACTGGTCAGCCCATTTCCAGCACCTTGATCGAAAAAATTCAGGCGGCCAACACCTTCAATCAGGGATTTATGACTACCGAATACCTCGCCGCCTCTTACCTTGATCTTGCTTGGCATGAATCACCCCAAGAGGAAACGGCCGACGTCGATACGCTGGAACAACGGACCCTCGACCGAATTGGGTTGATTGGTGCGGTATCACCCCGGTACAAGTCCACCTATTTCCAGCATATTTTTGCCGGGGATCACTATTCGGCGGGTTACTACTCCTACATTTGGGCGGAGGTTTTGGACGCCGATGGTTTTGAAGCATTTAAAGATAACGGCATTTTCGACCAAGCCACTGCCGAAGCCTTCCAAACGAATATTCTCGAGCGTGGTGGGTCTGAAGACCCAATGAAACTGTACCGAGCTTTTCGAGGCCGAGACCCCGACGTGCAAGCGCTACTGCAAAATCGAGGTTTGGCCTAAAAAGCCCTGTTGGCGTGTACGATTGTGCTTTTGAGGCAGAGCGGTAGGGTAAAGCGGATGGGACTGTCGCAAGGCAGCGCAGCCCGAGTGGAGGGCCGGCTCAGGCGATGCACCCAAGGTTAAAGGCCCAACACCGCGCGACGCGCTAAGGCAGGGAGCTTCACTGTCTTAGCCGAAAAATCTTAATCGGGAAGCAATCGGGATTCGCTTTATCGGTCATGCCGCGCGGCTGCTACATGCCCACAGGTCCGATTGATGAACACATCTGGTTTCACCAGATCCGGCCCCAATTGCATCCCTGTAATCAAGGCGTCATTCGCCGACAAAGATTGTATTCGAACCATCAAAATTGGTGCAGATGCACACTTTTGGACATGGCGGAGCGACCGGGATCGATTTTTATAGACAGGCTGACACCAGATTCGGCCCCAGAAAGCAAGCTTTTACCCTGATTGCTCGCTTTTTATAAATTCTGGCATAGCCTTTGCTTTTTACCCGGCGAGTCAAGTGGT
>Ga0181556_1000541_pt1 | contig 40463 bp, 40 predicted proteins | sample 011ome_14_FD_148651 | JGI IMG/M metagenome (GOLD analysis project Ga0181556, IMG submission 148651) | Coastal salt marsh microbial communities from the Groves Creek Marsh, Skidaway Island, Georgia - 011505AT metaG (spades assembly) | ecosystem: Environmental > Aquatic > Marine > Intertidal zone...
GCCCAATAGCCCTTATCTGATCCCGCACACCTTGAGATTCATGGCCGGGTTGCTCGAGGTCGAGGAAAACCTTCTCGCTGCCCAACTCACGGATAACACCTTTGATGTCTATGGCCGGTGGGATGACAACCCTCCAGCTGTTCGCACGAACCCGGTGACGGGCCAACCCTGGAGCACTCTCGAGCCCTCGCCCTTCCATGCATCCTGAGACCCGTTATCTCCAGGCCCCCGACATCAGGGCACTCGCTCACAGCAGCGGAGTGAACCCCAGTAAGTCGAAAGGCCAAAACTTCGTCATCGACGCCAACTCGGTGCGAAAAATAGTGTCGCTCTCAGGAGCACAGCCAGGCGAACATGTACTGGAGGTAGGCCCGGGCTTTGGGTCACTCACCGTTGGATTGGTCGGCGCCGGTTGCCAGGTGACAGCAATCGAAATCGACTCCCGCCTCGCTCACGCATTGCCTAGCATCATTTCCGAGCGCGTACCCGGTGGTCGCTGCAACGTGATTGAGGCTGACGCGTTGACGGTGACCTCGGTGCCTGACGACGTGGTCTCACTGATTGCCAACCTTCCTTACAACGTGGCTGTGCCGGTCCTGATCCATCTGCTTGAAATTCATCCAGGATTTAGGCGGGTGCTGGTGATGGTCCAAGCCGAGGTGGGCTGGCGCTTGGCCGCTGCCCCTGGTACCGAGCACTACGGAGCACCCAGCGTGAAAGTAGCGTGGTGGGGCGAGTGGTCGGTTGAGTCCACCATTTCTCGACGGGTCTTTTGGCCAGAGCCTCGGGTCGACTCTGTGTTAGTGGGCATGCGGCAACGACAGACTCCGGGAGACGAGAGACTGAGAAAAACAGTGTTTCGATTAGTTGATTCGGGGTTTCACACTCGCCGGAAAATGTCACGAGCGGCACTCTCCGACATTTTTGGCTCGTCATCGGCATCGAGCGCCGCTATTGAGAAAGCGGGTTTGAATCCCGAGAGTCGCTGTGAAACGTGGTCGTTGAGCGATTTTGTGGCGCTCGCGCGAGTAACGGGTGATCTGTCATGACCTCGGCGGGCTCTCCGGTTTGGCTCCCCGTGGGTCTCATTGGAGGTATCAGTGTCGCGAGGCTCACCGGCGATATCGGCATTACGCCCGTCGTTGTCTATGGCGCATTTAGCGTCGTGATTTTCCTAGTGGCGCTGTCATTGCCTTTGCTATCGATTGGCCGTTTTGTGGGAAATGGCCGCGTGTGGCGGGCTCTGCTGATCATCAACCTGGTCGCTGTTCCCCTCTTGGCCTTTGTACTCTCCCGAATACTGTGGCGCAGCCCCGACTTGCAGTTGGGGTTGCTCCTTGCCCTTCTAGCACCCGGAGTGGCCCTCTCCATTCCCATCATCAGGCGAGCAGGAGGAGACGTCGAAAGTGTCTTAGGAATCACTCCACTTCTTTTGCTCGGCCAACTTCTTGTGGTGCCACCGCTAGCCATCGTCCTCACCGGCGGATTGTTCTCTTTGACTGATATCTCTCACACCGTGATACCCATCACTCTCGTCATCGTCCTTCCCGTAGCTCTCGCCGCCGTTTTCCAGGCCGCGGAGCGAAGAAGTGGGGATGTCCTTGCACAACCCCGCCGACGATTGACCGCCTGGACTGGGGTAGTGGCTGGAGTGGCTTTCTTCGTGACTGCCTCGTCAGAAGCCTCGACCCGACTGGAGCGAGTGATGGAGCTGAGTTGGATTGTCCCACTCACCATCGCGTTCCTCGTCCTCATGGCCCCCATCGCCCTGCTCGTTGCTGGACTTGCGGGGGTGGACGCCGATAAGCGGCGGGCGATTCTAATTTCCGCGGTCGGTCGTGGCGGAATGGTGATCACACCGATCACGCTGGCGCTCGAAACTGATTTCTGGTCCATGGTCGCACTCGCCGTCATGACACAGGCCTCAGTCGAAGCACTTGGACTCATGGTGTATCGCTCAATTTCGCCAGAGATTGTGCCGGGGCGCTGAATTCGTGCCCTCTCTGCATAGGCTGTAACGGTGAGTTCAGAAACCCCCGGCATGGTGACCGTCCGAGCTCCGGGGAAGGTTAATCTCGCTCTCCACGTTGGTTCCCCCGATCTCACCGGGTTTCACCCGCTGCTGACGGCGTTTCAGGCAGTCGATATTTGGGACAGCGTGAGCGTTGTCCCCGATGATGAGATGACCATTGAGATCAGGGCAGGCTTCGACGTGTCCTCGATACCTTTGGACGAATCGAATTTGGTGTGGCGGGCTCACCAACTAATCAACGAACACCTGGGAGAAATTCCGCCGTCGCGCATCACAATCGACAAGGCCATCCCCGTGTCAGGTGGCATGGCGGGTGGCTCTGCCGATGCGGCTGCCGCCGTCATCGCACTGGCTGAATTGAACTCACTCGGGCCAGACACCACGCACCTGCGAGATCTGTGTCGGGCGTTGGGCTCGGATGTTCCCTTTTCGCTTGTCGGGGGCTCGGCAGTCGGCCGAGGACGCGGTGATGTCCTCGAGCCATTCCGGATCGAGCAGCCGCTGTCTCTCATCATCGTGAGTTCAGACCAGACCCTCTCGACTCCCGAGGTCTATCGACACCTCGATGTGATTCGTGGTGATGGAAAAATCAGTGTCCCGGACTCCCTGGGAGACGATTTCCTCCACGCGTGGCGTGAGGGCGATGCAATTGCACTCGCCCCGCTGTTGCATAACGATCTTCAGCCTGCTGCGGTGAGCATGATGCCTGCACTGGAGCGGGTCCTAGATGACACCGCCGCTGCCGACGCACTCACGGCAATTGTCTCCGGATCCGGCCCAACCGTGATCGGGCTCGCCCGCGATTTAGAGCACGCTTCGGAGGTTGCCGCGAAGCTTACCGAGCAGAACTATCGGGCTACTGCTGTCCAGACGACGGCGCTCGGGACTCACCGGTCTCAGTAGGTTCTGCTGTTTCGGAAGGTTGCAAAAGACTCGCCAGGACGAGTAGAGCAGCGCCTCCCACTAAGGCAATATCCGCGACATTGCCCACAAAAAAACCGGCATAGTCGAGGAAGTCGACAATGTGCCCCACAGCAAAACCAGGCTCCCGGAAGAGCCGATCTCCCAGATGGCTAATGGCCCCTCCTAGTAGTGCGCCGATGCCAACTGTCCACCACCACCCAGATACTCGGAAGCTGTACCACAAGAGCGCCACCACGGCGATGGCCGCCACAATCGTCAAAATCCAGGTATAGCCCGCCGCGAGACCAAACGCCGCGCCCGGGTTGAAGACCAGGCGCAAACCAAACCACTCACCCAGGAGAGGCTCATACAGACCAAACTCCAGCGTCGATTCGGCCCACCATTTGCTGAGTTGGTCAGTCACAATCCACACAGCAGCCTGGATAAAGACAACCACGGTGAAAATGCTCACGCGGCGGTGTGTGGTCACAAGAATTCCTCAGTGGCTGGGTCAAACGGGGGCAATGCCCTCGAGTATTTCACGCCCTAATCGGAAGGCGCTTCGATATGCAGACTCACGCTTCTGAGCAACGAAGCCAATTCGGTCCGCTGTGCGGGAGTCAACGGCTCCAACGCACGCTGCTCTGCGGCCAGCAAATCATCCAATGCTCGACCGACAAGTTTGCGCCCGGGCTCGGATAGTCCCACAACTACCCGGCGACCATCTTCCAAGTCGGCCTGTCGGGAGACCAGCCCCCTTGCTTCGAGCCGGTTGATGCGGTTAGTCATCGCCCCGCTGGTCACCAGGGTTTGGGCCATCAAGGCAGTGGGAGTGAGCTGGTAGGGCTTTCCCGCACGTCGAAGGGTGGCCAAAACGTCGAATTCCCAGACGTCGAGGCCATGAACGCTGAACACTGCGCGACGCAGACGGTCCAAGTGCTTGCTGATCCGAGTCACCCGAGAAAGCACTTCGAGTGGTCTCGCATCCACGTCGGGACGCTCCGCAGACCACGCGCGGACAATACGGTCGACATCATCTAGGCGTTCTGGCATCACCCCATTATCGGGGTCTGGCAGACTAGGGGAGCGTTTCACGCACTCCGCCTTGGTGTAACGGCAGCACGACAGCCTTTGGAGCTGTTAGGTCTAGGTTCGAATCCTGGGGGCGGAGCCAGAGTTAGCCCGTTTCGGGCATGGGCTCGCGGATTCGGTGAATCATGCACTTAAATAGAGGTATGAGCCCCTCTTCGTTGGCCGTCATCGTTTTGGCCGCTGGGCAGGGCACCCGGATGAAATCTCGCACTCCGAAGGTCCTCCACTCCCTCGCGGGTGTGCCTCTGATTGGGCATGTTCTTGCGACGGCGGAGGCGCTCGACCCGGACGTTCTCGTCGTGGTCACCCGTCACGAGGCGGACGCAATCGAAGAGGTGGTTGCTGAGCTCTCGCCTGATGCGCAGTGTGTACGCCAAGATGCCATTCCTGGAACAGGACGCGCGGTTGAGGTCGCACTGGGATCGATCCCGCACAACGTTGAATCGGTCGTGGTGCTGAGCGCCGACGTTCCCCTGCTTGATTCTGACACCCTCTTAGCGGTGATTCACCACCACAGCGCCGAGGGCGCTGCGGTCACACTTCTGAGCGCTGTCGTTGATGAGCCCACCGGGTATGGCCGCGTTGTTCGCAGTGAGTCGGGTGCTGTTTCAGCAATCGTTGAAGAAGCTGATGCTGATGCGGATACCCGAGACATTGCGGAAATCAATTCCGGAACCTACGTGTTTTCGCGCACCGCGCTCGCAGACGCGCTACCTACTCTCGGAGTGGACAACGCCCAGGGAGAGAAATACCTCACCGATGTGATTGCCCAACAAGTCGCCAGTGGCGGCGGGGTACAGGCTGTCATCGTGGACGACGAGTGGCTTGTTGAGGGTGTGAACGACCGCATCCAACTGTCCGAAGTGCAGCGGCGGCTCAATCGCATGATTGTGCGGGGGTGGCAAAAAGATGGGGTCAGCATCCCCGAGCCCGAATCTGTCTGGATTGACCTCTCGGTTCAACTCTCGCCGGATGTGACCGTGTTCCCCGGTGTCCAGCTTCATGGGGGATGTGTGATTGGCGAGGGCGCTACTCTCGGCCCTGATTGCACCCTGACTGATACCGAGGTCGGTGCGGGGGCGTCAGTCATTCGCACCGTCGCCAGTGAAGCTGAAGTGCACGAGGGAGCACAGGTTGGTCCCTTCGCGTATCTTCGGCCCGGCACCGTCGTGGAAACCGACGGCAAAGTGGGCACCTTTGTCGAGACGAAGAACAGCACGATTCATCGGGGCGCGAAAGTGCCGCATCTGAGCTACATCGGTGACGCAGAAATTGGGGAAGGTGCCAACATTGGCGCCGGAACCATCACCGCGAATTACGACGGCATCAAGAAGCACCGCACCGTGGTCGGCGCGCACGCACGCACAGGCTCTGACAACGTGTTCGTTGCGCCGGTTCAGATCGGAGACGGCGCCTACACCGCCGCCGGCACCGTGGTGAGGCGGGATGTGCCTCCGGGGGCACTCGCGGTGACCGCGGCGAGCGTGCGCAACATAGACGGCTGGGTCGAAAAGAATCGACCTGGAACACCATCCTCCGAGGCCTCGGCCTCGGCACACCAAGAACCACCCGAGCAATAGGTAGAGCGAGGACGCCATGGCCCTAGTGACAGCAAACAAGAAGAATCTCATTTTGGTGTCGGGCCGAGCCCACCCGCAGCTCGCCGAGGACGTGGCGAAAGAACTTGGCTGTGAGGTCCTAGAGACTGAAGCGCGCACCTTCGCCAATGGCGAGATTTATGCCCGCTATGGCGAGAGTGTCCGCGGCGCGGATGCTTTTGTGATCCAAGCCCACTCTCATCCCATCAACGAGTGGCTGATGGAGCAGCTGATTATGGTCGACGCGCTCAAGCGCGCGAGTGCGAAACGCATCACCGTGGTCGCCCCCTTCTACCCCTACGCCCGTCAAGACAAGAAAGGCCGCGGCCGGGAGCCTATTTCTGCTCGACTCGTCGCCGATCTGTTCAAAGCAGCTGGAGCAAACCGCATCATGAGCGTGGATCTGCATGCCGCTCAAATCCAGGGATTCTTTGACGGCCCCGTCGACCACCTCTTCGCCATGCCCGTGCTCTTAGAGCACTTCCAAGAACAACTCGACCCGAAAGAGCTCACGGTGGTGAGCCCCGACATGGGCCGGGTGCGGGTCGCCGATATTTGGAGCGACAAGTTGGGTGCGCCTCTGGCGATCATTCACAAGCGACGAGACCCGCGAGTGCCCAACCAAGTGTCGGTTCACGAAATTGTGGGTGATGTGAGCGGACGAGTGTGTTTGCTGGTGGATGATCTCATTGACACCGGCCGCACCATTCAGAAAGCAGCCGAAGCATTGAAAAAGAATGGCGCGAAGGGTGTCGTGGTCGCGGCGACGCACGCGGTGTTCTCTGACCCCGCTATTGAGGTGTTGCAGCACGAGTCAATCGATCAGGTCGTGGTGACAGACACGCTTCCCCTTCCTGATGAGAAACGCTGGGACCGCCTCACGGTTCTGCCGATCGCTCCCATGCTGGCTCGGGCTATTCGCGAGGTGTTTGACGATGGTTCCGTCACCTCGATGTTTGACGGAGCCGCCTAACTCGAAGAGATGGGTCGCAGTCGTGGCAGCCCCGGAATGGGTCCGAGGGTCGCCACGCGAATGCTCGTGCCGTCGTAGAACTCTGCGTAACACTGCCAACCCGCAGTCACCAGCGGGAACAACTCGAATCGGGCCGACGAGGCTTGCGCACCGGGAGCTAGCGTCACCCGGGCAATCTCGCAGGCGTAGCGTGCGCTCTGCTGTGCCTGGACCACCGTGCCGATAAACCCGGGCACCACCAGCAGCGCCATGCTCACCAGCGCGACGATGCGCAAAATACGGCGACGCCGATCACTGCGCAGTGGCGCATCGTCCTCTGATTCGTTGAGCTCTGGGTAATCGTTCACGCGGTCCTTTTCCCGTCGGTGCCCGCCCAGCCTACGCACCGGTCGTTTCCTGTTGTTTACCAAGACCTCCTAGTGTGACGGCGTGCAGCAGCTTCAGGGTCGACTAGGGCTCACCGCTTCGATGGGTATCGGGGTGGCGGCCATGTTGGGCGCCGGGGTGTTCTACGTGTGGTCACCCGCATACGCACTCGCCGGGCCGTGGTTGATGGTCTCCCTCCTCATCGCCGCAGTGGTCGCTACGCTCAATGGCCTCGTGACGGCTCAGTTGGCGATGCACCTGCCGGTGTCGGGGGGAATTTACGCTTACGCCGGCCACTATCGCGGTCCCTACCTGGGGTTCCTCGCCGGCTGGCTTTTTGTCACAGGCAAGACCGCATCGGCGGCCGCTATTGCTTACATCGCAGCGAGTTACCTTTCTCCCGAGTACGCCCGGGAAATCGCCGCGGGTTTTGTCGTTGTTTTCACGGCCATCATCGTCAGTGGTATCCGAGTCGCCGCTGGCGTGAGCATCGCCATTTCGCTCACGGTCATTATTGGAGTGGTGTGGTTTGCGGCACCGCGCCAGCTCTCAGCGACATGGCCAAGTGTTGATGCGGACCCTTCGATTGGGGGCATCGCCACTGCGGCGGGGTTGTTCTTTTTTGCCTTTGCCGGTTACGCCCGAATGGCCACTCTCGGTGAGGAAGCGCGCAACCCGAGCCGCACTATTCCCCGCGCCATCGTCGGAGCGTTGTGGATCGTGTTGGTGATTTACCTCATGGTGGGTTTCGCCATCACCCCGGCGCTTCAGAGCGCATCTGTAATCCCCGACGCACCTCTGACGCTTCTCTCCTCTGCCGGATCGGCGTGGGTCATGGTGGCGCTCGCGGTGATGGCGTCCTTGGGGTCGTTGATTGCGATTCTCGCGGGGCTCAGTCGCACCACCCTCGCGATGGGCCGCTCGCGCGACCTTCCCTCCATGCTCTCCCGGGTGTCTTCGCGCACGAAGGGACCCGTCGTTGCTGAAATCACCGTCGCCATCGCGGCTATTGCTCTGATCTTTTTCACCAATCCGCTGTGGCTTGTGGGCCTCTCCAGCGCGGGCGTCTTGACTTACTACGCCATTGGTCATCTGAGCGCATTAGCGCAGCCGCCCGCGCAACGATTCCTGCCCCCGGTAGTTCCGACACTGGGGCTGGTGTTGTGCGGGCTCTTAGTGCTCACACTGCCGATGCCATCACTGATTGCCGCCTTAGCGTCTGCCCTCGTGGGCACCCTGTGGTTTCTGCTCAACCCACTCCGTCGAGCACAACCAGGTGATTACGTCGTCTAGTCGGTTTGAACCTCTGAGCGGTCGCCCGACCACAGAGTGTGGAAGACCCCTTCTTGATCAACCCGCTTATAGGTGTGGGCTCCGAAGAAGTCACGCTGTCCCTGGATGATGCTCGCAGAGAGGCGGGGCCGTCGAATCTGGTCGTAGTAAGCCAATGAGGACATAAACGCCGGCACCGGCACTCCGTTGTCGACAGCGCGGTGAATGACGTCGCGCCAGGCGTCCTGGGCGGATTCGAGGGCCGAGCGGAAATAGGGTGCTGTGATCAGGAGCGGCAGCTCTGGCTCGGCGCGGTAGGCCTCGGTGATGCGGTTGAGGAACTGGGCACGGATAATGCAGCCCGCCCGCCAAATCTTGGCCACCTCCGCCCGGTCAATCGACCAGTCGTATTCGACGGCGCCCTGTGCGATGGCGTCAAAGCCTTGCGAGTAGGCGACAATCTTGGACGCGTAGAGGGCTTTGCCCACCGCGTCAACGAAACCCTCGACGTCGTCCACCGAAGCGGTGGCCGCGGGGCCGGGAAGCCCTTGAGCTTTTTCTCGCTGGGTGGACGCGGACGAAATCGCTCGGGCAAACACCGCCTCGGCGATGCCGGTGACGGGAACACCCAGACCGACAGCTGTTTGCACGGTCCACACTCCGGTTCCCTTAGAACCCGCCTGATCCACAATCACATCGACCAGCGGCTGACCGGTCTTGGCGTCGACTTGGCTCAATACTTCGGCCGTGATGTCGATGAGGTAGCTCTCGAGCTCACCGCTGTTCCAGTTGCGAAACACGTCAGAAATCTCTGCGGGGGAGAGCCCGGCGACATGGCGCAGCAGGTCGTACGCTTCGGCGATCAGCTGCATATCGGCGTATTCAATGCCGTTGTGGATCATCTTCACGAAGTGACCGGCACCGTCGCTACCGACGTGGGTGACACAGGCTTCGCCCTCCGCGACAGCAGCAATCGAGGTCAGAATGGGACCCAATGTGGCCCAGGCCTCGGCGGAACCACCGGGCATAATCGACGGGCCATTGAGCGCCCCTTCTTCACCGCCGGAAATTCCCGCGCCTACGAAGTTGAAGCCCTTCGCCGCCAACTCTTTTTCGCGCCGAATCGTGTCGCTAAAGTGCGCGTTACCGCCATCCACAATGATGTCGCCCGGCTCAAACACCTGCGTCAGCTGGTCGATGACGGCGTCCGTTGCGCCACCGGCCTGCACCATGATGATGGCGGTGCGCGGCGTGCTCAGCGATTGGGCAAACTCAGCCATCGTTTCCGTCGCGACAAACCCTGCCTCGGGGTGTTCGGCGGCGAGTTCTCGGGTTTTCTCTGGGCTGCGGTTGAAAATGGCGACGGTGTTGCCCTCACGGCTAGCCAAATTGCGGGCCAAATTCGAGCCCATGACCGCCAAACCCACTACGCCGATGTTCGCCTGAGACATGTTGAAGTTGAAACCTTCCGAAGTTGCGCCCGGCAACCCCGGGTCGCTTAGTAGCGTACCCGTCCGGTATGCTTGCTGGCGTACTTCGGCGAGGGAGCTAAGACTCCGTAATCGACGCGGTAGGCGAGGCACACGGTCTCTCCTCACGCTTCGGCGTTCGAGTTCGAGAACATATCCGGGCCGTGGCCCGACAAGGAGAACGAGAAAACATGGCTGACAACAACACAATGGCCGCAGAGGCCCGCAGCAACTTTGGGAAGGGCGCAGCGCGCAAGCTCCGCCAGGCAGGCAAAGTGCCCGCTGTGATTTACGGTCACGGCGAAGAACCCACCCACGTGTCACTCCCGGCACACGAGATGATGCTTGTCGCCCGTCGCGCCAACGCCCTGTTGGAGCTCGACATGGGCTCGGACAAGAAGCTCGTCCTGGTGAAGGACGTGCAGCGTGACCCGGTACGCCAGATCATCGAACACGTCGACCTCGTGGTCGTGCGTAAGGGTGAGAAGGTCACCGTCGACGTGGTCATTCACGTCGAGGGAGACCCGATTTCCGGCACCATGGTGCAGGTTGACCACACCTCAATCACCGTCGAGGCCGAGGCGACCCACATCCCCGAGTCCTTCACGGTCTCTGTCGAGGGCCTCGACGAGGGCGCTCAGATTCACGCCAGCGATATCGCTTTGACCGAGGGCTCAACCCTCGTGAGCGACCCCGAAACCCTGATTCTGGCGATTGTTCTGCCCCGTGTGGCGGCCGCTGAAGAGTCGACGAGCGAAGAGGGCGCTGAAGAGGGTGCAGCCGAGGGTGGCGCAGAAGCCCCGGCTGAAGAAGCCTCCGAGGAGTAATCCCTGTTCTTTCGACGCGGCGAACCCGCCTCCTCGAGTGGTGAGGCGGGTTGGCTGATTGTCGGGCTCGGTAATCCGGGCGAACAGTATCGCGGTACCCGACACAACATCGGTGAAGAGACCATCCGCCGCTGGGCGGACCAGGCCGGTGTCACGCTGTCGAAACAAAAGTCGTGGGGTTTTGCCGCGCGAATTCCCCAATCCACGGTGACCATTGCGGTCACCACCGGCTACATGAACACCTCGGGAGGGCCCGTGTCGGCGCTCGCGAAATATTTCAAAGTGCCGCCGGAGCGAGTGGTGGTGATTCATGATGAACTCGACCTTCCCTTGGGCACACTGCGGATCAAGAAGGGTGGTGGCCACGGAGGCCACAATGGCCTTCGCGATATCGCCAAAGCGTTGGGCACCCCCGATTTTGTGAGGCTTCGTCTGGGCATCGGGCGTCCTCCCGGGCGGATGGATCCCGCGGCCTACGTCCTCAAACCCTTCGCCTCGTCAGAAAAACCCGAGGTGGAACTCGTGCAAACGACGGCGATTGATGCGGCAACAAGCATTGCCCGCGATGGTCTGCTCGCAGCCCAACAGACGTTTCACTCGCCCAGCTGAGTAGTGGACGCTGGCCCTAAACTCGCCTGAGTGAGTGTGAAGCCCCTTTCGTCGCGCCTGCGCGACCTTCCGGCTATCGCCAACCTGCTCAACCACCGACAAGGTCGCGCCACGGGGGTTCTACCCGCACCACTTCACGTTCCACTCATCGCCAGCACTCTGCACTCCGAAGGTGCGCCAGGGGTGCTTTTGGTCCTGACACCCAGCAGTCGAGAGTCCGACCAGGTGCGGGACACCCTTCGAAGCCTGGTCGAAGAGAGTGTGCACGTGTGGGACTTCCCGTCATGGGAAACCCTGCCCCACGAGCGCTTGAGCCCACACCCCGAAACCGTGGCACGAAGGTTGTCGGTGCTTCGTGCTTTGCATCACCGGGAGCCCGACGCCGCGCCGCTGGTTGTGGTGGCCTCGGTCCGGTCGCTTATTCAACCGGTGAATACCGACCTTGCGTCCAGTCCGTGGTTGAGCCTCGCAAAGGGCCCTTACGAGGGGGGCATTGAGGAACTGGCTTCGGGACTGGTCGCACTCGCCTATCAGCGGGTTGACCTGGTCACTCGCCGAGGAGAATTCGCGGTGCGAGGGGGAATCGTCGATGTGTTTCCCGCTCTTGAAGACCACCCGGTTCGAGCAGATTTCTTTGGCGACGATATCGACGAGCTCACTTCCTTCTCCGTCTCTGACCAACGCTCGCTCACCTCGGTCGAATCGGTTGACATTCCGCCTGCGCGCGAAATGCTGCTCACCGATGCGGTTCGGGCACGCGCGAAAGAACTCACCCACGAATACCCCGGTGTGAGCGGAATGCTCGAAAAAATTTCCAACGGTGTTCCGGTGGATGGAATGGAGTCGCTTCAGCCAGCGCTCGCGGCATCGATGGGGCCGGTGACCGATTTCTTCCCGGAAGACACCGTGATTGTGGAACTTCAGCCCGAGCGCGGGCGCTCGAGGGCGCGCGCCCTGATTGACACGAACCGTGAGTTCTTGGAGGCGGCGTGGGAAACTGCCGCGGCGGGTGCCAGCGACCGACCCATCGACTTTCACCTTGGTGAGTTCTACACCCCCGAAGAAGTCATTGACCATGCAGGGCAGCGTCCCTGGTTGTCGCTCTCGACACTCGATTCCGGCGCCGAGAGCTTAATCAGGGTGGAGGCGAACACCATCGGGCTTGAGGTTCCCGGCGGCCAGGAAGCCATCGACTACGTGCGATCTCGTCGTGATGAGGGCGACACGGTGGTGATTTGCGCCCAGGGTCACGGCTTGGTGGAGCGTGCCGCGCGCGTGCTGGGCGAACACGGTATTGCCGCAGCGGAGTTGGAGTCCTCAGCGACTGGCTTCCGCACCGATGTCGTCAACATCGTCCAAGCGGGCCTGACCGATGGTTTTGTGGTGCCTGGCCTCTCTCTCGCGGTGATTGGTGAGCGAGAGTTCTTCGGCCGCGCCAGTACCGCCTCGCCTCGCTCTCAAAAGACCTTGGCGACGAAACGCAGAGCGGGAGTCAACCCTCTGGAGTTGCGACCGGGCGACTACGTCGTGCACGACACCCACGGCATTGGTCAATTCGTCGAGGTCGTGCGACGAGAAATTTCCACCGGTGGTCGCGACGCTAAGAAGTCCGAGCGTGAATTCGTCGTCTTGGAATACGCGCCCTCTCGTCGCGGGGGAGCGCGAGACAAGTTGTATGTTCCCACGGACCAATTGGACTTGTTGAGTATCTATGTCGGTGGCGAGCAACCGGCGCTGAGCAAAATGGGCGGTGCAGAGTGGTCCGCGGCGAAATCCAAAGCTCGCAAAGCGGTGCGCGATATCGCGGTCGATTTGGTCAAGCTTTATTCCGCGCGGATGAGCCAGCCCGGATACGCCTTCTCTCCCGATAACGAACTGCAGCGCGAGTTGGAGGACGCGTTCGCGTTTGTCGAAACACCCGACCAACTCGCGACCATCGACGATGTGAAAGCCGACATGGAGGGACCCATCCCCATGGATCGCCTCATCGCCGGCGACGTGGGCTTTGGTAAAACCGAGATTGCGGTGCGAGCAGCGTTCAAAGCTGTCCAGGATGGCAAGCAGGTTGCGATTCTTGCCCCCACTACTCTTCTGGTGCGCCAGCATATGGAGACCTTTCAAGAGCGCTACGCGCCCTTCCCCGTCAGGTTGGCGTCTCTCTCTCGCTTTTCGACCGCGTCCGAAGCCAAAACGGTCATTCAGGGCCTCGCCGATGGAACCGTCGATGTTGTCATTGGAACTCATCGACTACTGAGTGACCAGGTGACCTTCAAAGACCTGGGCCTGATTGTGGTCGATGAAGAGCAGCGATTCGGGGTGGAGCACAAAGACAAGCTCAAAAAAATCCGAGCGAATGTTGATGTGCTCTCCATGAGTGCCACCCCGATTCCTCGAACGCTGGAAATGGCGGTGACGGGAATTCGGGAGATGTCGACCCTCCAAACCCCTCCAGAGAACCGCCACCCGATTTTGACTTTTGTGGGTGAGAAATCAGACCAGCAGATTGTCGCCGCGATTCGACGCGAGCTCTTGCGCGAGGGCCAAGTTTTTTACGTCTCTAACCGAGTACAAGGAATTGGTGCCGTCGCCACGAAGCTCTCCGAACTCGTTCCCGAAGCTCGCATTGCGGTAGCTCATGGGCAAATGGGCGAGAGTGAATTAGAGAAAGTGATGGTGGATTTTTGGGAGGGGCACTTTGACGTGTTGGTCTCCACCACCATCATCGAAACCGGAATTGACGTCTCCAACGCGAACACGCTGATTGTGGAGAGGGCAGACCGTTTTGGTCTCGCGCAGCTTCACCAGTTGCGTGGACGGGTGGGCCGAGGCCGGGAGCGCGCCTACGCCTATTTCCTTTTCGACCCCGATGCCTCGCTGAGTGATCACGCCCACGAGCGTTTGAGCACTCTCGCTGCCCACAGCGATTTGGGCGGCGGTATGCAGATTGCGATGAAAGACCTCGAATTGCGCGGGGCAGGAAATCTCCTGGGGGCTGAACAGGCCGGCCATATTGCGGGTGTGGGCTTTGACCTGTATTTGCGGATGATGGCGGAGGCAATCGGCACCTTCCGGGGTGATGTGAACCCCGAGCAGACCGAATTGCGCTTGGAGCTTCCCGTGGACGCGCGCATCCCCGAGGACTACATCGACAGCGACCGGTTGCGGCTGGAGGCGTATCAGAAGCTCTCCCACTCGGCGGGTCCCGCAGTCGACGAGGGACTCATCGACGACGTGGTCTCCGAATTGGTCGACCGCTACGGCGACTTGCCGCTGCCCGCACAAACACTGGTCTTGGTGACCCGTCTTCGACGTCGCGCTCAGGCCGCGGGGTTGTCCGAAGCGTTGGTGATGGGCTCAAAGTTGCGCGTGGTGGGACCGCCGCTGCCGGATTCACTGCAGGTGCGACTGCAACGGCTCTACCCCAAGGGCAACTACCTCGCTCCCGCCCGAGTCGTCCTCATTCCGCTGCCCGAGTCGCACACCGACCACGCCATGGTGGCGTGGGTCGAAAACGTGATTGACGCGCTCTACCCTCTCGCCAATCCGACCCCATCTGAGACACTGACGGCGTGAGCAACTATCCCCACCTCGAGCGTCTGATTGAGACGATGGCGCAGCTGCGCGGAGAATCTGGGTGCGAGTGGGATAGAGAACAAACTCACGAGTCCCTCGTGCGCTTCCTCATCGAAGAGACCTACGAGTTGGTCGACGCGATCGAATCCGGTGACCGGGAGGGCATGAAAGAGGAACTCGGTGATGTGCTCTACCAGTTGCTCTTTCACGCCGATATTGCCGCCTCTTCCGACGATGCCTTCACCATCGATGAGGTCGCACAGACTACCGACGAGAAAATGCGACGACGACATCCCCACGTCTTCGGCGACACGGAAGTGGCTGGGGTGGAAGACATCAAGGCCAATTGGCAAAAGATCAAGGCGGAGGAGAAGAAGCACCGAGAGAGTGCCTTCGATGGTGTTCCCACCCACCTCACCGGGATCGCCCGTGCGCGAGCATTACTGGATAAAGCCGAGAAACTCGGCGTCACCCCGGAGGCGGTAGGAGCCCCTCCAGCAGGCGACGAAGCGACGTTCGGTACGTGGCTCCTCGCCACCCTGAATGGCGCGAGGGCACAAGGAATCGACCCCGATCGGGCGCTGCGTGAGGCGATGAGGAGCTTCGAAGAACGTGCCAGAGCCGCGGAGCGGGAGGGTGCGGAGTAACCGCCGCCACCAGTGGTGAGATGACAGACTGGGGAGATGGCCACGGTCAATCCACCCCGGGGAATGCGGGACTTCCTCCCTTCCGATAAGCGTCGTCGCGACGTCGCCATCTGCATCATCACCGATACCTACCACCGGCACGGCTTCGACCCCATCGAAACACCGGCTATGGAAGACCACCAGACACTTCATTCGGGATTGGGCGGAGATAACGAGAAGCTCAGTTTTCACGTGCTCAAACGCGGATTAGACCACGACGACTTCGCCCGCGCCGAGAGCGCTGACGAGCTCTCAGATTTGGGCTTGCGCTTTGATCTGACGGTTCCTCTGGCACGGTTTGTCGCCAGTCACCACGGCGAGCTTCCCCCGGTTTTTCGCGCGTTACACGTCGCGCCGGTCTGGCGGGCGGAGAGGCCACAGAAGGGTCGCTTTCGGCAGTTTGTCCAGTGCGACATTGACATTGTGGGAGAGGACTCGGCGCTGGCCGAGCGTGAAGTGCTCATGGCGACAGCTGATGCGCTCTCCGCATTGGGGGTGTCGGACTACCGCTTCCGGGTGAACGACCGACGCTTACTCACCAGCATGCTGACGGCAGCGGGGGTGGCGGAAGAAATTCACGCCTCGGTTTTGGTGACCCTAGACAAACTCGACAAGATCGGCGTCGACGGGGTGTTGGCCGAATTGGATCAGAAACACCCAGGAGCTGGAGATTACGCAGCGATCGAGAAGACGCTGCGCGCGGCCGAGCACGGCGGCCTCGAGTTGGATGCCTCTCGCATCAGTGAGCTCATGGCGTCAGGCGATGGTGTCGCCGAGGGCCTCGTGGCGTGGGCGAGTGACGTTGAGGCCGCAGTGGGTGTGGGTCGTGTGGTCTTCGATCCGACGCTCGTGCGCGGAATGGGCTACTACACCGGCTCGATTATCGAACTGGAGCACCCCGAATTGGGGGTTTCGTTGGGCGGTGGTGGTCGTTACGACGGCATGGTGGGGAGGTTCCTGGGCCGCGACATGCCAGCGTTTGGCTTCTCGCTCGGTTTTGAGCGTTTGATCGACCTCATTGAAATGTCGCCAGATGAGTCGATGCCCCGGGTGGCCCTGCTGTATTCGGCAGAGACAGAGATGGCAGCGCTGGTGCGCCTGAAAAAAGAACTGGTGGGGCAGGGGCTTAGTGTGCGTCTCGTTGCGACCAGTCGCAACATGAAAGCCGTGTTTGAGCGGCTGGAAGCAGATGGCATCAGCAGAGTCGCCGATGCGTCCGAGGGCGCAAAGAGCGCCTCAGACCTTGCATGGCGAGAGTTAGCATCGCGTTAACCTCGCCCGCTCTCCCGCGCAATAGGATTGGGACGCATCGTCCGCCACTGTGGTTCGAGGAGATTGTTTCGTGGCCCTAATTGAAGCGTTGACCGCTCGAGAAATTCTTGATTCCCGGGGAAACCCCACCGTTGAAGTCGAGGTTCTCCTCGAAGACGGCACCATTGGCCGTGCGGCGGTGCCCTCTGGTGCCTCCACCGGGCAGTACGAAGCGTATGAATTACGCGATGGCGACGCCAAGCGGTACTTGGGCAAAGGCGTCCAGCGCGCCGTCACCTCAGTCATCGACGTGTTGGGCCCCGCCATTGAAGGCATGGAAGCGAGCGAGCAGCGTGCCGTCGATGAGGTGTTGCTCAACACCGATGGCACGGACAACAAGAGCAATTTGGGAGCGAACGCCATTCTCGGTGTGTCGCTCGCCGTGGCTAAGGCCTCGGCTGACTCCGCCGATCTGCCTCTGTATCAGTACCTTGGTGGCCCTAACGCCCACGTTCTTCCCGTGCCGATGATGAACGTCATCAACGGTGGTGCCCACGCTGACACAGGCGTCGATATCCAAGAGTTCATGATTTTGCCCATCGGAGCCGATTCGATGTCCGAAGCGATTCGTATGGGCGCAGAGTGCTACCACGCACTGAAGTCGGAGCTGAAGGCCGCGGGTCTCGCCACGGGACTGGGCGACGAAGGCGGTTTTGCGCCTGAGCTTCCGAGCAACCGTGACGCGCTCGACTTCCTGTTGCGCGGAATTGAGCGTGCAGGTTTCAAGCCCGGTACAGAAATCGCCCTAGGCCTGGATGTCGCTGCCACCGAAATGTTTGAAGGGGGAAGCTACAGCTTCGAAGGAGGCAAGAAATCCTCCGACGAGATGGTCGCCTACTACCAACAGCTGGTTGCTGACTACCCGCTTGTCACCATCGAGGATCCCCTCGATGAGAACGATTGGGAGGGTTGGATTGCTCTGACCTCAGCGCTGGGCAACGCGGTACAGCTCGTAGGTGACGACCTGTTTGTCACCAACCCCGCTCGCCTCGCTGACGGTATTGCCCGCGGCGCGGGTAACTCGCTGTTGGTGAAGGTCAACCAGATTGGTTCCCTCTCAGAAACCCTCGACGCGGTGAGCCTCGCTCAGCGCAGCGGCTACACCGCGGTGCTCTCCCACCGCTCCGGTGAAACCGAGGACACCACCATCGCCGACATCGCGGTCGCGACCAACTGCGGTCAGATCAAGACTGGCGCTCCGGCACGCAGTGAGCGTGTGGCGAAGTACAACCAGCTACTGCGTATTGAAGAGGAGCTGGGCCCACAGGCTCGCTACGCGGGCGCCGGGGCGTACCCACGCTTTAGCGCGTAGCCAGAATCCCGCGAGGCGGTCGGAGTTCTCCGAAGCTCCCGACCTACACTGGCGAGGTGGCAGCGAGAGAGAAGAAAAAGGAGCGGATGGCCAAGAAACCCGCCCGCTCTCTCACCGTTTCCCTCCAAGCCTCCGGCTTTACGGCAACAGTTCTTGCGTTGATTGTGACCGGAGTCGTGGTGCTCTCGCCCTCGCTTCAAGTACTCGCCGAACAGCGTCAAGACATCGCGCAACTTGAGGCACAGCTAGCCGAGACGGATGCGGAGGTGCTGCGGTTAGAGGACCAACTGCAACGGTGGAACGACCGGGTGTTTGTCGAAACACAAGCGCGCTCCCGACTGATGTTTGTCTACCCCGGAGACATCACCTATCTGGTGCTGGATGATCTTCCCGAAGAAGATGGCAACGACGACATCGTCATCTCTGAAGATATCCAACTCACCCAGCCTGATTGGCGGGAGTCACTGCTCGCCAGTTATCTGGTCGCCGCCACCACTTCCACCATGATGACCGTCGAAGAAAAGGCACCCCAAGACACGTCGCTTCTGCCCTCACCGAGTGACGGCGGTGCGGAAAGTGACCCCCAGTGAGTGTGGAAGAGCCCACCCCACGCGACCGAGATCAACTTCAGGCGCAGCTTGGCCGTCCCATGAGGGGGTTGGTGGGAATTGCCGCGCGCTGCGCGTGTGGGGCACCCGCCGTTGTGGTGACGGAACCGCGGCTTCCGGATGGCACACCGTTTCCCACCCTCTATTACCTCTCCCTTCCCGAAGCGACAAAAGAAGCGTCTCGATTGGAGGCGGCGGGGAAAATGGCTGAGTACCAGGCACGCCTGGACGATGATGAGGTTGCCCGCGCGCTGTATGCCCAGGCGCACGAGAGCTTTCTCCACACCCGCGAGCTCATGGGTGTTGTCGACGAAATATCCGGAATCAGCGCGGGGGGTATGCCCAATCGTGTCAAGTGCCTGCACGCGCTCATGGCCCACGCACTCGCCGTGGGACCGGGAGTAAACCCGGTAGGGGATTGGGCGCTCGCCGATTCGGCGTGGTCACTAGAGGAGTGCCAGTGTTCACCTCAGGAGTAGCGCGCAGAGCAGTCTCTGTGTCGGCGCTCGCGGCGATGATGCTCCTCTCTTCTGCGTCGACGGCCTATGCCGATGACGTGAGAGACCGTCAGTATTGGTTGCAAGAGTATGGAATTTCCCAGGCCTGGGAAATTACTCGCGGCGCGGGAGTGACGATCGCCATTATCGACACCGGGGTGGATGCCACCCACCCCGACTTGGAGGGTGCCATTGCCGGGGGCACAGACGTTTCGGGCATTGGCTCCGCAGACGGCCTGACCCCTGTTGGGCTCTCGAGCGAACACGGGACGATGGTCGCTTCCTTGGCGGCCGGTCGCGGCCACGGTAGTGGTGACGGGGTGATCGGGAGTGCCCCCGAAGCGCAGATTCTCAGTGTCTCGATGAGCTTTCAAGGGACCTCGATACCGGCTGATGAGCAAATTGCCCAGGCTGTGCGATGGGCGGTCGACCAGGGGGCCGACGTGATTTCGCTCTCGCTCACCCGAAACACCCGGGAGTGGCCGGTCAGTTGGGATAAGGCTTTTGGCTACGCCGAGCGAAACGACGTGGTCGTTGTCGCGGCGGCAGGAAACCGTTCAGCGGGAACCGAAGTGGTCGGGGCACCCGCCACCATGCCCGGAGTGTTGACGGTGGGAGGTGTCGACCGTGGTGGCTTCGCCAGCGCGACGGCCTCGAGCCAGGGCATCACCATTGGGGTGATGGCGCCGAGTGAAGATTTGGTGGGCGCCTATCCCGGTAACCGTTACGCGGAATGGGCGGGCACCAGCGGGGCAACCCCCATCGTCGCGGGCATCGTCGCGCTCGTGCGCTCGGCATACCCGTCGCTCGATGCGGCCAACGTGATTAACCGCATCCTCTCGACAGCCACGCCCGTGACATCGACCCGACCCGATCCGCTCTATGGTTACGGACTCGTGGACGCCTATCAGGCGGTCGTCGCGGACGTCCCGCTGGTTTCGGCCAATCCGTTGGGCTCCATCGACGAGTGGGTGACGATTTATCGTCGTGGCGACGATGAGCAGGTCGTGTATCCCCTGGGACCACTATCCCCACCCGACATTCCGGTAGCTCGACAACTCGATGTTCCCGCTGGGGCTGGCGAAAGGACTGCGACGGACCCCATCGCGTGGGCGATGGCTGTGGGACTCTTTGTGGCGCTGGGTGGAATTGCCGCCGTAGGCACTCTGAGCGTTAGAAGGATGCGCAGAAACTCGGTAGATTAGGGGTGCTCATCTCCCCATCGGAAAGTTTTTGCTGTGCACAAAATCGTTATCGTCGGCGGTGGCTACGCCGGTTTCTACACCGCATTCAAGCTCGAACGGCTCCTTCGTCGCAACGAAGCATCAATCACTCTGATTGATCCGCTGCCCTACATGACTTATCAGCCCTTCCTCCCCGAGGTGGCAGCGGGCTCCATTGAGGCCCGACACGCGATTGTTCCCCACCGCAAGCACTTGAAGAAAACCAACGTGATTACGGCCCGCGTGACCGCTATCGACCACGACAAGAAATTCGTGACCGTCACGCCCGACGTGGGCGACGAGTTCACCGTGGATTATGACGATGTTGTCGTGACGGCTGGTGCGGTTACCCGTACTTTCCCGATTCCTGGTGTCGCCGATGTCGCAATCGGTTTGAAGACCATCGAAGAGGCCGTGTCGGTGCGAGACCGCCTGATTGACAACATTCACGTGGCAAACCACATGCCCCCCGGACCCGCTCGCGATCGACTTCTCACCGTTGTGGTGGTCGGAGGTGGTTTCGCCGGAATCGAAGTCTTTGCCGAATTGCGCAGCCTCGTATCCGACATGCTGCGCAAGTGCAACGGGCTCACCGTCAAAGACACTCACTTCCACCTCATTGAGGCAATGGACCGGATCATGCCTGAAGTCTCGCTAGAGACCAGCAAGTGGGTGTTGAAGAACCTCGCGCAGCGCGAGGCCCACGTTCACCTCAACACTCAGTTGGTGAGCGCTGTTGATGGACGTTTGGAACTCTCCACGGGAGAAATCATCGAAACTGACCTCGTGGTGTGGACTGCGGGCGTCAAGGCAAAGTCCATGCTGGGTGGTTCCGGCATCCCCCTGGATGACCGCGGCCGCATTCGCGCACAAGCAGACCTGCGCGTCACCGACGACAATGGACCCGTAGAGGGAATGTGGACGGCCGGAGATGTCGCTGCTGTTCCCGATCTCTCGGGAGGTGGAGTGGGCGGCTATTGCGTGCCCAACGCCCAGCACGCTGTGCGTCAAGCGAAGCAGCTAGCAAAGAACATCACCGCCACGCTGCGCGGTGAACAACCCCAGGATTACTTCCACAAGAACCTCGGCGCCGTCGCAGGCCTCGGCTTAGGTGTTGGAGTGCTGCAGGTCGGCCCGTTTGCCCTCAAGGGATTCCTCGCATGGTTGGCCCACCGTGGCTACCACGGTTTGGCAATGCCGATGTGGGAGCGGAAGGCTCGCGTGGTCTCCGACTGGATGATGCAGCTCTTCTGGGGTCGCGATGTGGCCAGTGTTCGCGCAGTGGCTCGCCCGCGTGCATTCTTTGAAGAATTCGCGGCACGCCCCGCGCCCGCACAGGCGAAAAAGGCGGCCACCAGGGCCAAGAAGACCCCCGTTCGCGCCGGTTAGACTGCCAGCGGGCCCCGGTAGCCCAATCGGCAGAGGCAGGCGACTTAAAATCGTCACAGTCGGGGTTCGAGTCCCCGCCGGGGCACCAGCCTGATAGTTGGCCCTGAACGACGTTAACCCAAGCGGTTTACACTTCCCTGTATGGAAACTTTTATCGTTCTTGGCGTGGTGCTGGGCCTGTTGGCCATCGTGGGAATCTACCTCTGGGCCACCTACAACAGCTTGGTGACTCTCAATGTTCGCGTCGACGAGGCGTGGAGCGACATCACTGTTCAGCTCAAGCGTCGCGCGGACCTGATCCCCAACTTGGTGGACTCGGTGAAGGGTTATGCCACCCACGAATCGAAGGTTTTTGAGAACGTCACCAAGGCGCGAGCGGCCACTCTCTCGGCGCAAGGGCCGGCAGAAGCTGGTCAGGCAGAAAACATGATGCAGGAGGCTCTCAAGAGCATTTTTGCCGTCGCCGAGGCCTACCCACAGCTCCAGGCAAGCCAGAACTTCTTGCAGCTCCAAGGTGAGCTTGTCGACACAGAAGACAAGATTCAAAGTGCCCGACGGTTTTACAACGGCGGAGTGCGCGAGCTCAACACCAAAATCAAGCTCTTTCCCAACAATGTGTTCGCATCCAACTTGGGATTTGGCGAGCGTGACTTTTTCGAAGTGGAAAACCCCGAGGCTATTGCGGACGCTCCCCGCGTGAAGTTTTAGTCCACTTTGTTGGTAACGCTTCGTCCTGAAGAAACGGTTTAGAGCCCATGTATCGTGCCGTCGCCGCGAATAAGCGCAACACCGTGTTGATCATGGTGGTGTTCGTTGCGCTCGTGGTGGGAATCGCTTTTGTCGCCCAGGCTCTCCTCGGAGATGGCTCTGGCGTGATTCTCGGCGCCACCATTATTGGCGCGCTGATTTACGTCGTGTTCCAGTACTACCAGGCCGGTTCACAGGCGTTGGCGATGGCGGGAGCGCGCCAAATTCAGAAAAAAGACAACCCTCGTCTCTACCGAATCGTGGAAAACCTGGCCATCACCACCGGTTTACCCACCCCCAAGGTGTATATCGTTGACGACCCCGCACCCAACGCATTCGCCACCGGGCGCGATCCAGAACACGCAGCGGTGGCGGCAACCACAGGCTTGCTCGAGCTGATGGATGACCAAGAACTCGAAGGCGTGATGGCCCACGAAATGGCGCACGTCAAAAACCTCGACATCCGCGTGTCCACCATCGTTTTCGGTCTTGTCGTTGTCGTGGGGTTCATCGCCGACTTCTTCGCGAGGATGGCGTTCTTCGGAGGGCTTCGGCGCAACAATGGCGGGGGAAACCCGGTGGTGTTGGTGGTGGGGCTTCTTGCCATGATCTTGGCGCCTCTCCTTGCTGCCCTGATTCAGGCCGCCATTTCGAGGCAGCGGGAGTATTTGGCCGATGCCACGGGGGCCCTCACAACGCGCCACCCCGAGGGATTGGCACGAGCACTGCACAAACTGGGTGAATACGGGCGACCCCTCAAGCGCCAACAAGCCTCGATGGCGCACCTGTGGATGGCTGATCCGATGCAGCCGGGTGTGATTGATCGGATGTTCCAAACACACCCGCCGATTCCCGATCGGATTCGTCGACTGTTGGAGAATCAGGCCAAGTTCTAAGCCAGATTGGGCCGACAACCTAGACTGGTGGCCATGAGAACGCCACGATGGTTCCGCGACGGAGCCAACCGACCGAGCGTACCGACAGGGATCCACGTGGCGGCTGCGTGGTCATGGCGCTTTATTGCCATCGTCGCGGCTCTCGCAGTGGCCGTTTTGCTCATCATTCAACTGAGCTTCCTCGTCATACCGCTTCTGATTGCGGTGCTCCTGGCGGTGTTGGCAGCGCCCGTCGCACAGTGGTTGAGGCGACACCGCGTGCCCGGTTGGCTTGCGACGTTGCTCACCATCGTGGGTTTATTGAGCGCAGTCACCGGCTTGGTATGGCTGGTGGTCGAGCAGATTCGCCAAGATTGGACCTCGCTGCAAGAGCGCAGTGTCGTCGCGTATGAGGATTTCATCGCCTATCTTCTTGAGTCGCCTCTGCATGTGACAGAGGCACAGCTCAACGTCTGGTTGGAGCAGCTGGCTGAACAGTTAAACCTCAATTCGGCCTGGATTCTCTCCGGTGCTCTCTCCATCAGTTCCTCGGTCGGCTCGGTATTGGTGGGCGCCGGTTTAGCGATCTTTGCTCTGGTGTTCTTCGTTCATGACGGTGAGCGAATTTTGCGCTGGCTCATTGGCCTCCTGCCCCAAGAGGCTCGTGCCCCAGTCGCGGGCGCCAGCCACCGTGGCTTCGAAACCCTGACTCGGTTCGTCTCGGTCCAAATCTTTGTGGCCGTCGTGGACGCCATCGGTATTGGTTTGGGCGCCTTCTTCTTGGGACTGCCGCTCGTAATTCCCATCGCCGTGGCAGTGTTCCTCGGCGGTTTTGTCCCCATCATTGGAGCGTTTGCCGCGGGTGGGCTCGCCGCGTTCATTGCGCTGGTCTATGAAGGGCCGATTGCGGCTTTGATCATGATTGCTATCGTCTTGGCGGTTCAGCAGCTCGAAGGACAGATTCTTCAGCCTCTGGTGATGGGAGCTGCGGTCAGGGTGCACCCCTTGGCCGTGGTGTTGGCAGTAGCCGCCGGTGGCTTCCTCGCGGGAATCCCCGGCGTGCTCTTTGCCGTGCCGATCGTGGCGTATCTGAACGTATTTGTGAGTTATTTGGCTAATAGAGAGTGGTTGAGTGATCCTGCGACTACGCCGTGGCTGCAGCAGAAAGTAGGGTTGTAGCTCGTGACGATGACCGACCCTGCGCCCCTCCAGACGGCCCTACCCGGCCCCAGCCTGGAAGAGTTTGAGCGCGCGCGTGGCGTGGTGTCGCAGGTTGCCCAGGTCACGCCGATGGAGGTCTCTCGCTACCTCGGTGAACTGTTGGGGCAGCCGGTGTTTATGAAGTGTGAAAATCTTCAGCGCACTGGTTCTTACAAGATCCGCGGTGCCTACAACCGCATGTCCTCTCTCACCGAGGAGGAAAAAGCTCGAGGCGTGGTCGCCGCAAGCGCCGGTAATCACGCCCAGGGTGTGGCGTTTGCCGCGAGCGAGTTAGGCATCAAGGCCACCATTTTTACCCCCACGGGTGTGGCTCTGCCCAAATTGCAGGCGACACGGGCCTATGGCGCTCAAGTCATGCTGACCGGTGACACCATGTCTGAACCGTTGAAGGCTGCCAGCGAATTTGCCGAAGAGACCGGGGCCATCCGTATTCCGCCGTTCGACCACCACGATGTGGTCGCGGGCCAGGGGACGGTTGGCCTCGAAATCATGGACCAGGTTCCTGACGTGGAAACCGTCATTGTGCCAATCGGCGGTGGAGGTCTCATTTCTGGTGTGGCCAGCGCCATGAAGCAACGCGCTGCCGCGGAGGGTCGCACCATCAAGGTCATTGGCGTGCAGGCAAAAAATGCGGCGCCCTATCTCGGTTCGCTCAAGGCAGGAAAAATCGTTGAGGTCGCCATTCAACCGACGATTGCCGATGGAATTGCGGTCGCCAAACCCGGAGAGTTGAATTTCGACATCATCAAAAACGTCGTCGATGAGGTTGTCACCGTCGATGATGACGAAACGGCACGCGCCATTCTGGTTCTGCTGGAGCGCGCGAAGATGGTGGTCGAGCCTGCGGGTGCCGTAGGTGTGGCAGCCATCATGTCGGGCCTGGTGAAGGCCACGGGCCCCACCGTCGTCGTGTTGAGCGGTGGCAACATCGACCCGATGATTATGGAACGTGTTATTTCTCGTGGTCTCGCGAGCTCGGGTCGTTACCTCAAGATGCGTATCCCCCTTCCCGACCGCCCAGGCCAGTTGGCCCGCACGTCAGAAATCGTCGCGGACGCAAACGCCAACGTGGTCGAGGTGTTGCACACCCGTCACGGCACCGGCTTGCAAATCAGCCAAGTTGAGTTGGAGTTGCACATCGAAACCCGCGGGCCCGAGCACGCCGAAGAGGTCTTGGAGGCTCTGCGCCGCGAGGGCTACGAACCACGCACTGAGTTCTAGGGCTGGAAAGTCTCGACGTCGAGAATTTCGACGGAGATTTCTGCTCCGCTGGGTGCGGTGTAAGTCGTGGACTCACCAATTTTGAGACCGAGGATGGCCGAGCCGAGGGGGCTTTGCTCGCTGTACACATCGAGGTCGGTTTCTCCCGCGAGCTCGCGCGAGCCCAAGAGGAATTTCTCTTGGTCGCCGTGGATGTGTGCGGTGACGACCGTGCCCGGCTCCACTACTCCTGAGCTTTCGGGGGCGTCGCCGACAACAGCGTGTTTGAGGGTGTCGGTGAGAGTGCGGATGCGGGCTTCCATCTTGGCCTGCTCTTCTTTTGCCGCGTGATAGCCGCCGTTTTCCTTCAAGTCACCTTCTTCACGGGCGACCTCAATCCTCTTGGCAATTTCCTGACGGCCCCGGGTCGTCAGTTGCTCCAATTCCAGGGCAAGACGGTCGTAGGCCTCCTGGGTGAGCCACACCTGAGAGCCAGAAGAATTCGACATTTGTTCCCCTTACGAATAACAACCGGGCTCCAGCGGAGTCCGGTTGGTTTGTTCGAGACTAAGACACCCAGCAGCGGTAGAGCAAGCCAGTCACAGCAGTTTCACTGGTGCGAACCTCTTGGCTAAACACCCTGGTGCGCTCGGTGGAGGGGGGAATGTCGGTAATCACCCAGCCGACAATTCCGTACTGGGCATTCAGCGCTTGAACGGCACATGACATTGCCGTTCCGGGTTCAACGGTGAGTTCATAGGAGACGCTGATTGTCCGCTCATCCACCACCTCCCAGCCCACATCGCGCGCTTCAAACTGTGCGGTGGGTTGGGCCAGCCCCGCCCACCACAGCCAGGCAATCAGGACGAGTGCGGTGCCGACCCCGCCCACAATTCCCAGCAGACGATTTCGACGCTGATTTGAGACACTCAGGCCATATCGTTCGGCGGGACGATGCAGGGTGCGAGGGGGAGAGGGGGTCTCTTCCAGGTCTTCTCGGTTCGCCACCATCATCCTCCGCTAGCGTAGATATTGAGAGTAGCGCGCACACAAGAGCGCATCCTGAGGAGTGAAGTAGATGACTGTCGCGACCAGCCTGTTCGCCGAGGAGCTCATTCCCCCCATTGAGGTGGACCCCGTCTTGGTCACACCCGGTGTGGTGGGTTTCGTGGTCACCTTCGCTGTCGCAATCGGGGCACTGTTGCTGATCCTGGACATGGTTAAGCGCGTGCGCCGGGTGCGTTACCGAGCAGAGATTGCCGAGATGCTGGATCGGGAAGAGCAGGACGCTAAACGTTCAGAGGGTTCATCGCAATAAGCAAAACCGCACTCCAGTGGCAGAAAAACGCCAACACCGTAAACGAGTGAAAAATCTCGTGAAATCCGAAGTTCTTGGGTGAGGGGTTGGGCCATTTCGTTCCGTAGACCACAGCGCCCAGCGTGTAGAGGCCACCGCCCACCAACACCAAGACCATCATCGCCACGTTCGCGTCCAACAGCTCCCTGATGTACATCACCGCAGCCCAGCCCAGGCCCAAATAAATCGGCACGTAGATCCAGCGGGGAGCATTGAGCCAAAACACGCGGAGGCCAATTCCAATCAGCGTTCCCGACCACACAAGCCACAACAGCAGCTGACCCTGGTCTTGCGGCAGCGCTAAGAGTGCGAGGGGCGTATAGGTTCCTGCGATCAGCAGAAAAATGTTGGCGTGATCAATCCGACGCAGAATCGCTCTGGTCCGATCCGACCAGTGGAAACGGTGATACACCGCAGAAACACCAAAGAGAAGTAGCGAATTGAGCGCGAAGATGGCTGACGCCACCGTGGCCAGGGTACCCTTGGCCAACACCACAAGAACGATTCCGGCCGCGAGGGCGAAGGGAAACGTCCCCAAGTGAATCCATCCGCGCCACGATGGCTTGTGCTCGAGAGAGCGGTATTCGATGGATTCCTCCAGAAGCGGGAGGGCAACTACTCCGGAGTTCTCTAGCTCCTGGTTCACACCCTTCGACATGGCTTCACACTACGTGGCGGAGCTTTGTGAGTTGTTCAGTCTGAGCGCCTTCGCCAGGGGATGAAGATAGGGCTAAGGTAGTCGCGTGTCTCGCCGAAGCCTGATTCCAGGGCTGGGGTTTCTCTACCGGCTCTATATCCAACGACTCAAACGTCAGTTGGACGGTAAGAATCACCCGAAACACATTGGCCTGATTCTCGATGGCAACCGGCGGTGGGCGAAGCAGAGACTGGAATCCTCCTCTCACGGGCATCGCGCAGGTGCCGACAAAATCCACGAATTTCTCACCTGGTGCGACGACATTGGCGTGGAAGTCGTCACTCTCTACTTGCTCTCAACGGACAACATCCGCGGCCGCAACGAGAAAGAGCTCGATGCTTTGGCCACCATCATCGAATCTCTCGCCGACCAGCTCTCGCGTTTCCGAAACTGGCGCATTCAACATGTCGGCCACCGCGACGACCTCCCGCCGGGACTTCTCGCTCAGCTCTACGCTGCCACCGCCCGCAGTGAAAAGAACTCTGGCCTTCACGTGAACCTCGCGGTGGGTTACGGGGGGCGACAGGACATTACCCAGGCGGTGCGTCGGTTGGTGAAAAGCCACATGGACTCGGGCGGTGACCTCGAGTCGCTGTCGAAGTCGGTCAGTGTCGAAGCGATTGCCGACAACCTCTACACCGGCGGACAGCCGGACCTTGATCTGGTGATTCGCACCTCCGGTGAGCAGCGTCTGAGTGACTTCATGATTTGGCAAGCCGCCCACAGCGAGTTCTTCTTCCTCGAAGCGCTCGGCCCGGATCTGCGTGAAGTCGACTTCTTGCGCGCCATCCGTGACTTCGGGCGGCGCCAGCGGCGCTTCGGTCACTAACTGTTCACCTTTCATACGTCACGGTTTCCGCGTGTCGAGCTAAGTGGGCGATGATACCTGGCGTAGCGTCTTCGCAACGGGTACCCGATTCCCCCTAAGGAGACACGGTGACACCAGCCGCTAACCCTCGGTCCACCGCCAAAAAGCCCAGCAGCAAGAAGGAGGAAACGAGGGAGCGGACGTTCGTTCTCGACACATCTGTGTTGTTGAGCGACCCAGGCGCGTTGTTTCGATTCGCCGAACACCACGTGGTCCTCCCTGTGGTGGTCATTAGTGAATTAGAAAAAAAGCGGCACGATCCAGAGATTGGTTACTTCGCCCGACAGGCTCTGCGGTTCCTCGATGACTTGCGAGCCAAGCACGAGCGCCTCGACTTCCCCATTGCCGTGGGCGATGGCGGAACTCTCCGTGTCGAGCTCAATCACTCCAACCAGTCGGTACTGCCCTCGGGGCTTCAGCTGGGAGACAACGACTCTTGTATCCTCGCCGTCGCGGTGAACCTCGCTAACGAGGGTCTCTCGATTACCGTGATCTCAAAAGACCTGCCGATGCGCGTGAAGGCGGCATCAGTCGGTCTCGCGGCAGAGGAGTACCGTGCGGAACTGGCCGTGGACTCCGGTTGGACCGGCATCGCCGAAATCAGCCTCGGAGCGGACGACGTCCAGGTGCTCTATGACGACGAGGCCCTCAAAACTCCCTTGGTTCAAGATCTGCCGGTGAACACCGGAGTCGTGATTTCGAGCGAGCGTGGGTCCGCCCTCGGCCGTGTCGACGGTAAGGGTGGCATCACCTTGGTTCGGGGTGACCGCGACGTGTTTGGTTTGCACGGACGCTCCGCTGAGCAGCGACTCGCCATCGACGTGCTGCTCGATAACAATGTGGGAATCGTGTCTCTTGGCGGCCGGGCAGGAACCGGCAAATCAGCACTCGCTATGTGCGCGGGGCTAGAGGCGGTGTTGGAGCGCAACCTCCACCGCAAAATCATGGTGTTCCGCCCGCTCTACGCGGTGGGAGGCCAAGAACTCGGTTATCTTCCCGGTGATCAAGCGGAGAAGATGAACCCGTGGGCGGAAGCCACGTTCGACACTCTGAGCTCCGTGGTCTCCCAAAACGTGGTGAACGAAGTGATGGAGCGCGGAATTCTCGAAGTGCTTCCCCTCACTCACATCCGAGGCCGCTCACTCCACGACGCATTTGTCATCGTGGATGAAGCACAGTCTCTCGAGCGAAACGTCTTGCTGACGGTGCTCAGCCGCATCGGACAGAACTCCAGGGTGGTGCTCACCCACGATGTGGCGCAGCGCGACAACCTGCGTGTGGGACGTCACGATGGTGTGGCGAGCGTGATTGAAGCCCTCAAGGGACAATCCCTTTTCGCCCACCTCACGCTGACGCGCTCGGAACGCAGCCCGATCGCGGCGCTTGTGACGGACTTGCTCGAGGGTGGCCAGGCGGTCGCTTAGAGCCCTGGTGCGGTCATCCGCAGGACATCGAGCGCTTCATCCAGTTGCGCTTCGGTGACTTCTCCGCGTTCGACAAACCCGAGGTCGATGACCGCTTCGCGCACCGTCATTTTCTGCTCGACGGCGTGCTTTGCCACCTTGGCCGCTGCCTCATAACCGATTACGCGGTTGAGCGGAGTCACAATCGATGGCGAGGATTCGGCGAGGGCTCGTGCCCGCTCTTCGTTAGCTTCCAAGCCCATGACGGTCTTATCAGCCAGCACCGTGGAGGCATTAGCCAGTAGACGAATCGATTCCAACAGCGAGGTGGCCATCACCGGGATCGCCACATTCAGCTCGAAGTTTCCGGTTGCTCCCGCCCACGCGACAGTCTGGTCATTGCCAATGACTCGTGCGCACACCATCAAGACGGCTTCGGGAATCACCGGGTTGACTTTGCCGGGCATGATCGAGCTGCCCGGCTGGAGGTCGGGAATCGCCAGTTCGGCCAGTCCCGTGTTGGGGCCAGAGCCCATCCATCGCAGGTCATTACAAATCTTGGTTACTGACACCGCAATCACCCGCAGCGCGCCGGATGCTTCGACGAGTCCGTCGCGGGCACCCTGGGCTTCGAAGTGATCGAGCGCCTCGGTGATGGGCAGATTGGTCTGCTCGGCAAGCAGCTCAATGACTCGTGCGGAAAAGCCCACCGGGGTGTTGATGCCGGTGCCGGTGGCCGTACCACCCAGGGGCACTTCGGCGACGCGGGGCAGCGATGCTTGCACCCTCTCAATTCCCAAACGCACCTGTCGGGCGTAGCCGGCAAATTCTTGACCGAGAGTGACGGGGGTGGCATCCATCAGGTGGGTGCGGCCCGACTTCACCACTCCTGCCCAGGCGGTCGCTTTCTTCTCCAGCTCCCCGGCGAGGTGCTCGAGTGCTGGAATGAGTTGGTTAATCAGTGCTCCGGTTACTGCCACGTGCACCGAGGTGGGGAAGACGTCGTTAGAAGACTGCGAGGCGTTGACGTGGTCGTTGGGGTGAATATCGGTGCCCGACGCTTTGGTAGCGAGCGTGGCGAGGACCTCGTTCATGTTCATGTTTGAGGACGTGCCGCTACCGGTTTGGTAGGTGTCGACCGGGAAGTGCTCGAGGTGGTGACCCCCGATGATTTCGTTGGCTGCCGATTCAATCGCCTGCGCGATGGAGTCATCGAGAATTCCCAGTTCACGGTTGGCGCGGGCGGCCGCTTTTTTCACCTGCGCCAGCGCGATGATGTGGTCGCGTTCTAAGCCGGAGCCGGAAATCGGGAAGTTTTCTACCGCGCGTTGGGTTTGAGCGCGGTAGAGGGCGTTGATGGGCACCTTAACTTCGCCCATGGTGTCGTGTTCGATACGAAACTCTTCGTGAGCGGCAGACATGACTGACCCTTTCACCCTCTGAAAACCGAGGAACTAGGAAACATCTCCAACAATGACGTCGCTGATTACGCGACCTTCGGTGAGGCGGTAGTTTGCGCCTACAATCGCCAGTTTACCGTCGGCAATTCGCTGGCCAATCAGCTCGGATTGGGCAAGCAACCCAGAAATCGTGTCACGCAGATGCTCGATACCGACCTCCGCGGAATCCACCGGCTCCCCTTGACTGACTCCCGCTGCCTCTCGGGTTCGGACCACCGCAGGAAGGATGTCGGAGACCATGTCGGCGACGTGCGGTGGGAAGAGAGTGTCCGGGTCTGCGTCTTTGCGCACGGCCGCTTCAACCGCGCCACAACTGTCGTGGGCGAGAACGAGAATGAGAGGAATGTTGAACATTTCGACGGCGTATTCGAGCGAACCGAGAACGGAACTCGAGATCACCTGACCGGCATTACGCACTACAAAGAGGTCACCGAGCCCCAAATCGAAAATGATTTCCGCGGAAAGCCGAGAATCACTGCAGCCAAAGAGCGCGGCGCGTGGGGTCTGCGAAATGGCGAGCTCCGCCCGCCTTTCGACATCCTGTCGGGGATGAAGGGGGGTGCCGTCGATGAATCGCTGGTTTCCAGCGACCATCTCTTTCCACACGGAGGCGGGGGTGAGGGGGGTCATCGGGTTTCCTCGAAGAGTTGAGGGTCGGATTGGATAACAGCGGAGGCGATTGTGAGCACTCCCGCCTGTAAGGTGCCGCGAATGACGAGGAGTCCGTTGTTGGTCTCCGCCCACAGCACGTAGCTGTCATTGCCGGCTTCATCGACGTCGGTGCGGTCACGAGCAGACCATGTCACGCTGGAACCATCGGGAGTGGTCAGCGTCTCGCGCGAATCCACACCCTCTGCAGGAATCAACGCCACTGGGTCGGCCACCTCACCGAGGTAGTGCACTAACTGCACAAAGCCACCGGCGCTTGAGATCAGACCCATTCGCCACACGTCGAGCCCGAGATCCTCGCGAATCTCTGCACGGTTGGCACTCCACGACTCATCTAATGCGGGAACCGCGAGGTCAAACCCTGTCGTCGTTTCGCTCTGAGCACCCACCGCCGCATAGTCAATCGGCTGAGCCACGGGGCCACTGGGTCGAGCCACGACGAGGACCAGGAAAATGACGATTCCGAGGGAGGCAACAAGAGAGCCGACGAGGTTCTTCGTCGTTTGCCTTTGACGTCGTAGCCGCTTCGCTTCCGCTTTGGCCTCAGCGATCTCCTGGGGCGTCGTGGGTTCAGTCATCTGTTGATGCGCGGGCCTTGTCGAGACGCTCCCGGGCGTTGGTCAGCCATTGTTCACACCGGGTGGCAAGCGCCTCGCCGCGCTCCCACAAAGCAATCGATTCTTCGAGCGTGGCTTGGCCTTGTTCGAGCGTGGCGACCACCTCGACCAACTGGTCGCGGGCTTCCTCGTAGGAGAGCGCCGCAATGTCGGCGGGTACGTCAGCGGGGGAGGTGTTCTTGTCAGCCATCGTCGCCATTCTAGGAGGCATCTTTGGAGACAGTCGCGGGTATCGTGCCGCCCTTCACACGGATATCGATCGCCTGACCCGCGGAGACGGTGTCGGGTTCACTCACCACGGTTCCCTCCTGGGTTTGAACGATGGCGTAGCCGCGCTCGAGGGTTGCCAAAGGGGAGAGGGCTCTCATGCTCGCGCGCAAACTGGTCACTTCACCGCGGGAGCGCTCCAACAAAGAATCGGTGCGGTCGACTCCACGCTGCACCAAGCGAAGAATGTCCTCGGCGAGGCTATCCACCATCGTGAGAGGCCTCGCGAGAACGGGGCGCTCCCGAAAGAGGCGCAGTTTCTCCCACTCTCCGCTAATCAGGGCGTCAAGGCGCAGGGCCAATCGCTTCTTTGCCTCGCGAATTTTCTGTCGCTCTTCTGCGACGTCGGGCACAACCCGTTTCGCCGCGTCGGTCGGTGTCGAGGCGCGAAGGTCGGCGACCTCGTCGAGCAGTGGCCGATCAGCTTCGTGCCCGATGGCACTCACCAGCGGAATTGTGCAGGCGGCGGCCCGCCGCACGAGAGCCTCGTCACTGAAGGGCAGGAGGTGTTGGAAGTCTCCGCCTCCTCGCGCCACGATGATCACGTCGACCTGGGGGTTGTTCTCAAGCCGATCGAGTGCGGCAATGACCTCGGGGACACACTTATCGCCCTGCACACTCGCGTATTCCACCTGGAATTGCGCCTCGGGCCAGCGCAACTGGGCATTGCGTAAGACATCTTTTTCCGCGTCAGAATCTTTGCCCGTGACCAGCCCAATCAGCCCGGGCAGAAACGGCAGGCGCTTTTTGCGTTCGACGTCAAATAGCCCTTCGGCGTGGAGCTTGGCTCGAAGTGCTTCGATTTTGGCGAGAAGCTCGCCCAATCCGGCGAGGCGCAGCTCCAACACGTTCATGGACAGGCGTCCACCTTTGACGTACCAGTTGGGTTTGAGTTTGACGACAACGCGGTCGCCCTGGCCGACGCCCTCTGGCAGGGACTCGCGGATGGAGCGCCACACGGTGATGTCCACGGTGACGTCGGCCTCAACATCCTTGATGCGGCCGTAGACGTGTCCGCCAGAGACTCCCCACTGGGTGATTTCTGCTTCGACCCAGACCGAACCCAGTCGTTCGATGTAGACCCCTAGTGATTCGGAGAGCCGCTCCAGACTCCACGGAGTCTCCGGGCTTGAATCGTTGGCGGGGCCAGTGGACATGACACCAGGGTAGGCCAGACCACTGGGCTTCTCCCCAGTTCTGCGGCCTTCGAGCTCACTACACTAGGGCACCGTGACGATCTCTAATGGTGCCGCGGGAACGCTTCTCGATTCCCCCACGGTTGCTCCCCGCAGAGAGCCCCTGGAGGACCGACCAGTGTCGGGTCAGAAGAGGGTGCTCTTGGCAGCGCCTCGCGGATACTGCGCGGGTGTGGATCGTGCTGTCGTTGCGGTGGAGAAGGCTATAGAGCGCTATGGCGCTCCGGTGTATGTCCGGAAGCAGATTGTTCACAACATCCACGTCGTGCGGGAGCTGGAGTCTCGCGGCGTCATATTTGTCGACGAGGTCGAGGAAGTTCCCGAGGGCAGCACAATTGTGTTTAGCGCTCACGGAGTCTCCCCGATGGTGGTGAACGAGGCGAAAGAAAAACAGCTCAACGCCATCGACGCGACCTGTCCGCTAGTGACAAAGGTCCATCGCGAAGCGGTTCGCTTCTCCGGTCAGGACTTCCACATTCTGCTCATTGGCCACGCCGGACACGAAGAGGTCGAAGGCACCATGGGTCACGCCCCCGAGAACACCACCTTGGTGAACGACCCGGAAGAGGCGATGACGATTGCGGTGCCGCAGACGGAGAACCTCATCTGGTTGAGCCAAACCACTCTGAGTGTCGACGAAACGATGGAGACGGTGAGGCGACTGCGTGAGCGATTCCCCCACCTGCAGGATCCTCCTAGCGACGATATTTGTTATGCGACACAAAACCGCCAGGTAGCGATTAAGAAGATTGCGCCGGAATGCGATCTGGTGATCGTGGTGGGTTCTCAGAACTCCTCCAACAGCGTGCGATTGGTAGAAGTCGCCCTGGAATACGGAGCGAAGTCGGCGTATCGGGTGGATTACGCGAGCGAAATCAAGCAAGAGTGGCTCGATGGTGTTGCCACAATCGGCGTGACCTCTGGCGCCTCGGTTCCTGAAGTTCTGGTGGGCCAGACCCTCGCCGACCTGGCGGAAGCGGGTTACCGCGAGGTCGATGAGGTGCGCACGGCTGAAGAGGACCTTCAGTTCTCGCTACCCAAGGAACTTCGCAAGGATGCCTCTGGCAACACTGATGAGCGCGCCCTCGGTGGGCGCCTGCGCTAGCTAGAGCGCCTTACCCGCCGAACCCAGCTGCTGGCAGGCCTCCACCACGCGCTTGGCCATCGAGGTTTCCGCTTCTTTACCCCAGGCGCGCGGATCGTAGGCCTTCTTGTTACCGACTTCACCATCAATCCGCAGCACCTGGTCGTAGCCCGAGAGCATGCTGTGGGCGATCGAGCGGGTGAAGGCGTATTGGGTGTCAGTGTCGATGTTCATCTTGATGACACCGTTGCTCACTGCCTCTGCAATCTCTGCTTCGGTTGAGCCAGAGCCTCCGTGGAACACAAGATCCATTGGTTTGGGGCCAGTGCCGTACTTGGCCTGCAAACCGGCCTGAATTTCACCGAGCAGTTCTGGCTTGAGCTTGACGTTGCCGGGCTTGTAGACACCGTGGACGTTTCCGAACGTGAGAGCGGCCATGTAGCGGCCCTTCTCACCTAAACCGAGCGCTTCGACGGTGGCAATCGCATCGTCGAGGGTCGTGTAGAGCTGGTCGTTGATCTCGTGGCTCACACCGTCTTCCTCACCCCCGACGACGCCGATTTCGACTTCCAAAATCTGGCCGAGTGCGCTGGTGCGCTTGATGAGCTCCTGAGCAATCTCGAGGTTCTCCTCCAAACTCACCGCAGAGCCATCCCACATGTGGGATTGAAAAAGCGGGATGCCCCCGTTTTTCACGGTCTCTTCAGAGGCGGTGAGGAGGGGACGGACAAAGTTGTCGAGGGCGTCTTTCGGGCAGTGGTCGGTGTGAACCGCAACCTTAATGGGGTAGTTCTTGGCGACCTGGTGGACAAACTGGGCGAAGGCGATGGCGCCGTCGGGGCGGTTTTTCACGGTGTGGCCGGAGAAGTAGTCGGCCCCCCCGGTGGAAACCTGAATGATTCCGTCCGAGCCTGCTTCGGTGAGGCCCTGGAGCACGGCGTTGATTGTTTGTGAGGAGCTCACATTGATGGCGGGAAGCGCGAAGCCGTTTGCCTTCGCGTGGTCGATGATGGCGGCGTATTCCTCGGTGCTGGCGACAGGCATGGTGAGCGGGCTCCTTTTCGTGGCAATGTCAACGCTCGACGCTCCCAGTCTATGGCCCGGGGGTGTGGCGCAGGTCGGCGAGTAGAATCGACTTACCAGCCAAAGATGGGCGATCTGAGAGGGTGTGCCGGTGTCCCAGGAAGAACCAGGCGAGCTGTTTATTCACCCCGATCGCAACTTGGCGATGGAATTAGTGCGGGCCACCGAAGCGGCGGCCATTCGCGCGACGCCGTGGATTGGTCGAGGTAACAAGAACGAGGCGGACGCGGCGGCCGTGGACGCGATGCGGAAATTTCTCTCGACCGTGAACTTCCAAGGCACTGTCGTCATTGGTGAGGGCGAGAAAGACAACGCCCCCATGCTTTACAACGGCGAAGTGGTCGGCACAGGCCAAGGGCCCAAATGCGACATTGCTGTTGACCCCATCGACGGCACCTCGCTGACGGCTGCGGGCCGAAGTCACGCGATTTCGATGTTGGCGGTGGCCGACCGAGGCAGCATGCTCGACGCCTCCAGCGTGTTTTATATGCAGAAGATGGTGGCCTCCGAAGAGGCCATTGGGGTGTTGGACATCACCAAGCCCCTGGCAGAGAACATTCGTGCTCTGGCCAAGGCGAAAGCTCAGCCGGTCGAAGAAATTCGAGTGGCGGTATTGGACAGGCCTCGGCACGAGGGAATCATCGAGGAAATTCGCGCTGCGGGCGCGGGCACGCGCCTGATTTTCGATGGGGATGTTGCTGCAGGTATCAACGCGGCTCGACACGACAGTCGCATCGACATGGCTATCGGCATTGGTGGCAGCCCCGAGGGCGTTGCGACGGCGTGTGCAATTAAGGCACTGGGTGGTTTTATGCAGGGAATCTTGGCGCCGTCGACTGATGATGAAAGACAAAAGGGTCTCGACGCGGGCCTGAAGTTTGACCACGTCTACGGCCTCAATGACCTGGTTTCAAGCGACAACACGTTCTTTGTCGCCACCGGTGTCACCGACGGCGAGCTGGTGCGGGGCGTACGCCGTCAGGGGCCGCTGATTAGCACAGAAAGTATTGTGTTGCGCGCACGCTCGGGAACTATTCGACGGGTGAGTGCAGACCATCAAGCCGCGAAGTGGCTGGACGAGTAGCGACTAGTCGTCGTCTTCCGAAGTGAGCTCTGACGCGCTCAACTCCCTCACGGAGTCGTCGATGCTCGGTAGCGATTCGGGCATTCCGTCACCATCACCCAGTTGGCGGAGCTTCCTGGTGCTGGGGATCACTCGGCGCTCGAGGGTGCCTAAGAACTTGTTGTAATCACTCACACTCGTCTGAATGGACCGGCCGAGTTTCGTAATGTGTCCGGCGAGAGTGCCCAAGCGGTTGTGTAACTCACGCCCTGTTTCAAACAGTGACTTGGCGTCTTGGGTGAGGGCATCTTGTTGCCAGGCAAATGCCACCGTTTTCATCACCGACCACACCGATACCGGTGAGGCCAGAGCCACGCGCTTACCAAACGCCCACTCCAACAGATCAGGGTTTGCTTCCAAGGCGGCAGAGAGCAGCGCCTCAGTGGGGATGAAGCAAATGACAAATTCGGGGGAGTTGTCCAAACTCGACCAGTACGACTTTTTACTGAGCGCATCCACGTGTGAGCGCACCGCTTTGACGTGGTCGCTCAGAAGCTGATCGCGTTTGCGCGCCTGCTCTCCCGTCGCAGAGAGGGGAATTTCTTGGGCGTCCCAGTAGGCGGAAAACGGAACCTTCGAGTCGATTGCGATGTACTTATCACCCGGCAGATGGAGAGTCATATCGGGCTTTCCCAGCCCCTCGCCTTCCACCTGCTTTTGTTCGACAAAATCCAGCTTGTTTTGCAGGCCCGCACTCTCGGCAATCCGGCGCAGCTGCACCTCACCCCACCGACCCCGAGTGGTGCCCCCTCGGAGAGCCGACTCAAGAGACTCAGTCGTTTTACGAAGCGCCTCATCGTTGGTCACCACGGCCCGCAGTTGCTCGGAGAGCAAGCTGTGTTGCTCGCTGCGTTGACGCTCCATCTCCACCACGGTCTTATCCACCCGGTTGAGCTGATCGCGCAGGGGCTCTAGGAGCGTGAGAACCTTCTGGTCTTCGGCGTATCGCTTCTGGACGTCGTCGTATTGGCCTGAAAGCAACTCCAATTGCGCATCTAATGCGGCCGCTCGTTGCTCGGCAGCCTCGGCCCGTGCACTGAGGGTTTTCTGTTGCCCACGGCCAAACCACACTCCCACTGCCACCCCGGCAGCAACACCGGCCAAAACGGCAATGACAATCGAGAGTGTTGAAACGTCCATGCCTTCAGTGTGCCAGCCACGACCGACGAAGCTCGGGACCCCGTGCCCACTCCACTAGGCTCAATGCTCGTGGCTCTCACCATTGGAATCGTTGGTCTACCCAACGTCGGCAAATCAACGCTGTTTAACGCGTTGACGAAAAACACCGTTCTCGCCGCGAACTACCCTTTCGCCACGATTGAACCGAACGTGGGCGTGGTCAACCTCCCGGATGAGCGCCTCGACACCCTGGCGCAGCTGATGAACTCTGAGAAGACTGTGCCTGCGACAGTTTCGTTTGTGGATATTGCGGGAATCGTGAAGGGTGCGAGCGAAGGCGAGGGCCTGGGTAACCAATTTCTCTCACACATCCGCGAAGCAGATGCCATCGCCGAAGTGGTGCGAGTCTTTACCGACCCCGATGTAGTTCACGTTGATGGCAAGGTCGACCCCACCGCGGATATGGAGACGATCAACACCGAGCTGATTCTTGCTGACCTTCAGACGCTGGAGAAGGCGATAGCCCGGTATGAAAAAGAAGTCAAGGGTAAAAAGCTCGACGCGGCTGTGTTGCAAGCGGCGCTTGATGCGAAAGAGATTCTTGACTCGAGTAAGACCCTTTTCCAGGCGAACTTCGATGCGTCACTTCTAAAAGAGCTTGGCCTGCTCACGGCTAAACCGTTTCTCTATGTTTTCAACGTCGATGAATCAGTCCTTGCCGATGAAGCCAAGAAGGCTGAGCTTCAAGCGCTGGTGGCACCCGTGAAAGCCGTGCTGCTTGATGCGAAGGTCGAGAGTGAGCTGATGGACCTCGACGCCGAAGAAGCCACTGAACTCCTGCAATCTTTGGGGCAGGACGAGAGTGGCCTGGACCAGCTCGCCCGTGTGGGTTTTGAGACCCTCGGTTTGCAGACCTATCTCACTGCGGGGCCGAAAGAATCACGTGCCTGGACCATTCGCAAAGGCTGGAAGGCGCCACAAGCGGCTGGTGTCATCCACACCGACTTCGAAAAGGGCTTCATCAAAGCCGAAGTGGTGAGTTTTGACGACTTGGTCGAAACCGGAAGCATCGCCGAAGCGCGTGCCAAGGGCAAAGCCCGCATCGAGGGCAAGGACTACGTCATGCAAGACGGCGACGTGGTCGAATTTCGTTTCAACAATTAGAGCAACTGACTCTTAATCAGTGGGTTCCGGGTTCGAGTCCCGGGGGGTGTGCAAACAGCATCGCAGTTGGCCGGGCCCGTCAGCGGGTGTAGGGCTGGAGCGACTCCTCGGTTACTCTGATGATTCGTCCGAGTTCATCTATGATTCGCCACGGGCGCTATGTGGCCGATGGCTTGCCGCCCGAGGAGGCATAGATAATGGAGCTGCCCATCAGTGGGAACAACGGCACAGGGCTCCTGCGTTCATCAACCAGAGACACCGTCAAACCCTGCGAGAAATTGCAAGTTGTTCGGCCTAACGTCAAGCCACTTAATGGAAAAGCCCTCCCCCCAAGAACTCAAGTTAGTTGACGGTTTTTCCTTTTTGGGGTTGGGTAGAACTGAGGGAAAGGGTCACAATATGAAATCGGTCGCTCTGCCTCTGGTGCTTTTCCTTGCGTTTCTCCCCGGTTGCACTCCCGATTCTGCGAGTGAGGTGGAAGCAGAGACAGAGTCTTCCCAGGTTGAGGCCATCGAAACTCTTGAAGCTCCCGACGCCATCGCTATCGATGAAGAACCCGGAGAAACTGCGGCC
>Ga0181556_1000549_pt1 | contig 40266 bp, 37 predicted proteins | sample 011ome_14_FD_148651 | JGI IMG/M metagenome (GOLD analysis project Ga0181556, IMG submission 148651) | Coastal salt marsh microbial communities from the Groves Creek Marsh, Skidaway Island, Georgia - 011505AT metaG (spades assembly) | ecosystem: Environmental > Aquatic > Marine > Intertidal zone...
CGACTATCTGACCGTCGACCGAGACGTGGGCATCTCGCGCGCGCTGGATGACCGCTCTCATGAAGGACAGCCTGCCATCTCGCGGTCGTGGCATAGTGCCACGGTGACGACTCCTCACGCGGCCGTGCTGGCCACGTATGACCGCAGCGGTTTCGTCGAAGGCGAGCACCGCGGTCACGCGGTTGTCGTGGACCCTGCCGGAGCCATCGTCTCGGCCTGGGGTGATCCGGATCATGCGCTGATGGCGCGATCCTCGGCCAAGCCCATGCAGGCCAGTGCCATGGTGCGTCTGGGCCTGGACCTGCCCGGTCCGTTGCTGGCCCTCACCGCGTCGTCCCACAGCGGGGAGCGCAGGCACCTGCAGGGCGTGACGACGATCCTTGCCAGTGCTGGACTCGATGCTTCGGCGCTCCAGACGCCGGCGGACTTTCCGCTTGACCCGCGTGCCCGTGATGCCTGGGTGCAGTCAGGGCGTGCTCCGGCACCGATCGCTATGAACTGCTCGGGCAAGCACGCGTCGATGCTCGCCACGTGTGTTCGCCAGGGGTGGTCGGTCACGGACTATCGCGATCCTGATCACCGGTTGCAGCAGGCGATCCTCGCCGAGGTGCAGCAGCTGACCGGGGATGAGATCCCGCCGGTCGGCATCGACGGATGCGGCGCACCCGTCCATGTGATGACCCTCGCGGGGCTGGCGCGATCGCTGAGCCGTGCCGTTCTGGCCGACCCGGGGGACTCGAGCCGGCAGGTCGTGGACGCCATGCGAGATCACCCCGAGATGGTGGGAGGCATGAATCGCGATGTCACGCACTTCATGCGCGCCGTTCCGGGAATGGTGGCGAAGGACGGTGCCGAGGGCGTGTATGTCGCTGCTCTCGCCGATGGCACGGCCGTTGCCATCAAGGCTGAGGACGGTGCCGCGCGAGCGCGTCAGGTGGCGCTCGCCACGATCCTGATGAAGCTCTCGCCCGCCGACGCCTCGGCCCTTGAGGGACTCGCCTCCATTCCGCTCCTCGGCGGCGGTCGGCGCGTGGGTGAGGTGCGCTCTACGCTTCGTCCGTGACTCGTCACGAACCTGAATCCCGGTTGCATCGGGCTCTTGGAGTTCGCGGTGCGGTGATCGTCGGAGTCAGCGCCATGCTGGGCACTGGCGTCTTTGCCGTATGGACCCCGGCGTGGCAGCTCTCTGGCCGTCTGCTGCTGGTGTCGCTGGCCATCGCCACGGTTGTTGCGGTGCTCAATGCCATCTCGACTGCACGTCTGGCGCGGGTGCACCCGGAGTCCGGTGGTGCTTACGCGTTCGGGCGCTTGCGGCTGGGTCGCACGGCAGGCGTGAGTGCCGGCCTGTGCTTCATCATCGGCAAGAGTGCGAGTGCCGCGGCGGCCGCCCTGACGATCGGTGCCTACGTCTGGCCCGGCCAGGAGCGAGCGATCGCCTGGGTGGCGCTCCTCATCGCGCTGGCGATCGACCTGCGCGGCATCGTTCGTTCAACACGGGTCAACGCCGTCCTCGTTGCGGTTGTGCTCACCATCGTCGTGTCGGCGATCGCTGTCGGAGCGGGCAGTCTGCCGTCGGCGACGAATGCCGTGCAGCTCCCGTCCACGTCGGCAGGTGCCGTGATCGCAGCCGGCGGCTTGGTCTTCGTGGCCTTCGCCGGATATGCACGGATCACGGTGCTGGGCGAGGAGGTGCGTGATCCAGCGCGCACGATTCCACGGGCGATGGCGTGGTCCTTTGGAATCGTTCTCGTGGTCTACGCGGCCGTGGCACTCGTGGTGACGACTGCAGGTCAGCGGGGAGTCGATCTCGGCCCCGCGTCACTGGCCAGCATCGTCGATCTGGCCCAGCAGCCCGCGCTCACCGGAGTTGTCGTGCTGGGTGCGGTGATCGGTGCGGGCTCGGTGCTCATCAACCTGATCGCCGGCATGGGCCGCACCATCTTCGCGATGGCGAGCCGGGGGGATGCTCCGGCGGCCTTGGCGGCCGTGTCGCGGGTGAAGGTCCCACATCGAGCGGCGATAGCTGCCGCCCTCCTGGCGGGTGTGCTGGTGATCCCCGGTCGGCTGTCCTGGGCCCTGGCACTCTCAGGAGCGTGCATCCTGGGCTACTACGCAGTGGCGCATGCCTCGTCCCTGGCCATGCCGGGTCCCTGGTGGGCCCAGCGGGTCGTGCCGGTTGCGGGCCTCCTGCTGTGCGTCGTCGTCGTCGTCAGCCTCGTTGTCCTCGTGATTCAGGGTGGTGTTCCGGCCTGATGGACCCGCAGGTGCTAGCACTTGCTAGCACCTGCGTTTGCAATTGCAAGCACATGGGTAATACTTGAGGCATGGCACGCATCAGCGATCTCGGAGGCTTCATCCGCGAACAGCGGGATCAGGCCGAGATGTCGATGCGGCAGCTGGCCCAGGCTGCAGGGGTCTCGAATCCCTATCTCAGCCAGGTGGAACGGGGCCTGCGCAATCCGAGCGCGGAGATCCTTGCCCGTCTGGCTCAGGGCCTGCGCATCTCTGCCGAGACCCTGTACGTGCGGGCCGGCATCCTCGACGAGCGGGAGGGTGATGCCAATGTCACCACCGCCATCGCCGCTGACGAGACCCTCACGGAACGGCAGCGGGCCACCCTGCTGCAGATCTATGCGGCCTTCCAGGCCGAGAACACCGCACGCAGCACCACGGAGCCTGCCGACAGGGGCGATCCCCCGGCAGGTGACATGACCGACCCAGGTCAGCACGGCACCACAACCACGAGTAGCACCGACGAGAAGTAAGGACAGCACCATGAGCGCCGAGAACCCCACCGCCCACGCCACGGCACGGGTGAAGAAGACCACCAAGAAGGCCGCAGCCACGGCAACGAAGAGCACGGCTCAGGCAGCATCAACGGCCTCCGAGACGACGAAGAAGGCAGCATCATCGGCCACCGAGGCGACCAGGAAGGCTGCAAAATCGGCCACCGAGGCGACCAGGAAGGCTGCATCAACGGCCACCGAGGCGACCTCGAAGGCCGCGACCGCCGCCAAGGAGTCTTCGTCGCACTTCGCCGGAGTCGATGTCCCGAAGTTCGATCTGCCGAAGTTCGATCTGCCGAAGTTCGATCTGCCGAAGTTCGATGTCCCGAAGTTCGACATGCCGAAGTTCGAGCTTCCCAAGTTCGACGTGCCGAAGTTCGATCTTCCGCACCTCCCGGACATGGCGGACGTCACCGGCTTCGCCGGACAGGCGCGCGCCCAGGCAGTGGCCACCGCCCATACGGTCAAGGGCGGTGTGTCCCACGCTGTCACGCTGATGCGTGAGGCCGTCGGAGTCTAAGCATGTTCACAGGGCCGCGACCGGGACTCCTCGGTCGCGGCCCTGCACGTTCGTGGGTTAGCGTGGCCAGATGTTCGACACCTTTCAAGGCCTGCTGATCCTCGTGCTGTGGGGCGTCATGCTTGTCGTGAAGGCCTTCGCCTTCATCGACTGCATCCGCCGCCCGGCTCCAGCCTTCCCCGCCATCGGGCGGCAGAGCAAGGTCCTGTGGCTGGTGCTCACCGGCCTGTCGGCGGGCACCGGCCTGCTGATGGGCTCCACCCTCGGACTGATCGGCCTTGCCGGCATCGTGGTCGCGCTGATCTACCTGTTCGACATCCGTCCCAAGATCGTTGAGATCACCGGACGCCGGTGATCATGGGCACTGCGCGCAACTGCCGCACCGCCCCTCAGTCCTCGAGGGTGACGCGAATGCGCCGGAAGCCCTTGCCCTTGTTCTCGACCTTGACCACACGCATCCGGCCGATCTGACGGGTCGACGCGACGTGGGTTCCGCCGTCGGCCTGAACATCGAGCCCGGCGATGTCGACGATCCGAACGATCTCGATGCCGGCAGGCAGCAGGTTCGTGGCGGTTCGGATGATGTCCGGGATGGCGAAGGCCTCCTCGCGCGGCAGCTCGTAGGCCTTGATCGCCCGATCTGACTCGACTTCGACGGCGCAGGCCGCCTCGATCGCATCCTTGAATCCCTCGGGCACCTGCTCGAGGTTGAAGTCCAGACGACCTGACAGTGGGTCCATGTTCGATCCCGTCACGAGGGCACCGAAGTCACGGAACACGACACCGGACAGCAGGTGCAGTCCTGAGTGCGTGCGCATCAAGGCCGTTCGTCGATCGTCTTCGATCGCACCGGTGACGGCAGTGCCCACCGGAGGCAGCGGATCGCCGTCGAGGGGAACCAGGTAGAAGTCGTCCCCGCGACGAACGTCGACGATCCGGGTTTGCACTCCACCCCAGAGCAGCACCCCGTGATCCGGCGGCTGGCCACCGCCGCCGGGATAGAACGCCGACCGGTCCAGGACGATCCCCTGCTCGGGATCGCTCAGCAGAACCGTGGCATCCCACTCGCGCAGAGTTGCGTCCTCGAGGTCCAGGCGATGCGTGTGGGCGGTGGACATGACTACTTCTTGCCCTGATTCGCGACAGCCGCAGCAGCCTCCGCGGCGGCATCGGGGTCGAGGTACTCGCCACCGGGCACGAGCGGCTTGAGGTTCTCGTCCAGGTGGTAGACGAGCGGAATCCCCGTGGGGATGTTGAGGGATGCGATGTCCTCGTCGGAGATCCCGTCCAGATGCTTGACCAGGGCCCGCAGCGAATTGCCGTGAGCGGCGACGAGGACGGTCTTGCCGGCCCGGAGGTGCTCGGCGACGATGACGTCCTCCCAGTAGGGGATGAGTCGGGTGACGACGTCGGCCAGGCACTCGGTCGCGGGGCGTGCCTCGGGAGGAAGCGCGGCGTAGCGAGCGTCGTGCGTCTGGGCCCAGGGATCCTCAGGGTCGATCGGCGGCGGCGGGACGTCGTACGAGCGGCGCCACAGCATGAACTGATCCTCGCCGAACTCCTCGAGGGTCTCCTTCTTGTTCTTGCCCTGCAGCGCGCCGTAGTGGCGCTCATTGAGCCGCCAGTTGCGCACGACCGGGATCCACATCCGATCGCATGCCTCCAGGGCGATCTGCGAGGTCTTGATGGCGCGCTTGAGCAAGGACGTGTGAACGACATCGGGCAGCAGGCCTGCCTCGGCCAGCAGTTCTCCGCCGCGCCTGGCCTCGCCCACTCCCTTCTCATTGAGGTCGACGTCGACCCATCCGGTGAAGAGGTTCTTGGCGTTCCACTCGCTCTCGCCATGGCGGAGCAGGATCAGGGTGTAGGGCGCATCAGTCATGGCCCCATCCTGCCGGTTCGTCGAGTGTCAGTCCTGTGCCGGGGGAGTGTCGGTGAGCAGGTGGCGGAAGGCATCGAGGTTGCCGGTGGGCAGCCCACGCGATGTGCGCCAGTCCCATTCCTTGCGGATGCTCGTGCTGAAGCCGAGCTCGAGCAGGGTGTTGAAGGATCCGTCGGAATACTCCAGAACCGAGCCCATCAGCCGATCGAGCTCCTCGACGGTGACGGCGGCGAGGGGGATCCGGCCGACGAGGTAGACGTCGCCGAGGTGATCGATGGCGAACGAGACACCGTAGGTCCGTCGATTGCGCTCCAGAAGCCATCGATAGACGGCCTCGTGGTTCTCGTCCGGGTGGCGGGCCACGAAAGCGTTGATCGTCAGGGCGTGCTCACCGACGGCCAGTGACGTGGCAGTCCAGAGCTTCTTCTCTCCCGGCAGGTTGACGACGTAGGTTCCCGGGGTCGCGGACTCCCACTCGAGCCCAGAGGCCTCGAGGAACGCCAGGACCGCCGATTCGGCCGACTCCTGACTCATGAGCGCTGGTGGGACAGCACTCCGGCGGCGGACGTGTCTGCCATTGCCTCGGCGTAGTTGCCGACGGCGGCTGAATAGCTGCCCAGCAGTCCCGCGGTCGTGGCTGCCCAGCCGAACGCGGCGGCATGCATATGGGCTCCGCGGGAGAGTTCCTCGCGAAGCCGAGGCTGCGTGATGATCGAGCTGATGGCCTGAGCGAAGTCGCGGGGACTGTGGCCGTCGACGAGGAGTCCGCTGACGTGGTCGGCGACAGCGGTGCGCAGACCCCCTACGGCGGCGGCCACGACAGGGGTTCCGCAGGCCTGAGACTCGACGGCGACCAGTCCGAAGGACTCGGAGTGGGATGGAACGACCGTGACGTCGGCGGCGCGGTACCAGTCGACGAGAGTGTCCCGGTCAGAGGGTGGTTCGAAGCGCACGAGCTCCCTGATGCCCAGCTCGACAGCGAGGTCGATCAGCGCGGTGGGTCGGTCCACGCCCGATCCGGACGGCCCTCCGCACACGACGACGCTCAACCTGCTCCGGAGGGACGGGTTGGCGGCGAGCATGTCGGCGGCGGCCTTGAGGAGCACATCAGGCGCCTTGAGAGGCTGGATGCGGCCGACGAAGAGCAGGACGACGGCGTCATCGGGGACGCCATGGCGCTGCCGTGCAGCAGCGCGGCTGCCGGGGCGGAACAGGTCCAGGTCGACACCTGGATGCACGACGTCGACGCGATCGCGATCGGCTCCATAGAGATCGACGAGTTCGTGAGCCTCGTCGTCGGTGTTCGCGATCAGGCGATCCGACGCGACAACGACCTGCTCCTCGCCGATGACCCGCAACGGCGGCTCAGCAGTGTCGTCGGGGGAGAGATCACGATTCTTGACCTTCGCCATCGTGTGCATCGAGTGCACGAGCGGAACATGCCACCGGTCCGCCGCCAGCCAGCCCACCTGTCCGGAGAGCCAGTAGTGGGAGTGGATGAGGTCGAACCAGCCTTCGGGGCGAGAGGCCTCGGCGCGCAGTACGCCCGCCGTGACTGCACAGAGCTGCCCCGGTAGATCCTTCTTGTCCAGGCCCTCGAAGGGGCCGGCGGTGACATGGCGGACGAGGACACCGGGGGCCATCTCCACCAGGGGTGGCAGATCCGACGACGTGGCCCGGGTGAAGATCTCGACCTCGATACCCGTCTCGGCCAGACGCCTGGCCGTCTCGACGACGTACACGTTCATGCCACCGGCGTCACCGGTTCCTGGCTGGTCCAGGGGTGAGGTGTGAATGGACAGGACGGCGATGCGACGAGGCCGATGTCCGCGGCGCGCGGACAGCTGGGCAGGCGATGGCACCCCCGCAGTCTTCCGCATGGGGATCGATCCGGCCACCTCGATTGCGGTTCCGCCTGGCTGCAGACCCGAGGCGAGTCGGGCACTCGACGAACGATGTGAGCCAGCGGCTAGAGGGAGATCCCCACATAAGGCTCCCCGGTCACGATCGTGATCACGCGACGGGTGACGGACACGGCGTGGTCGGCGTAGCGCTCGTAGTAGCGCGACAGCAGGGTCACGTCGATGGCCGCCTCGACACCGTGCGGCCACGCGGGTGAGAGCACGATCGTGAAGAGCTCGCGATGCAGGCGGTCGACCTCAGCGTCGTGGCGGCCGATATCGGCTGCGAGGACGACGTTCTGGGACGCGATCACTGAGCCGGTCTTGGAGACGATGGCCTCGGCCAGTCCTCCCATCTCCGCGAATGTCCCGCGCAGCTCCTGGGGAATCGACAGGCGGGGATAGCGCAGGCGTGCCTGCTTCGCCACGTGCTCGGCCAGATCGCCCATGCGCTCGAGGGAGGCGGCGATGCGGAGCGCACCGATCAGCTCTGGGAGGTCCTCCCGGGTGGGGGAACTCTGGGCCAGGGCATCGAGGCACTGCTCCTCGACGTCGCTGAAGAGCAGGTCGACCTGGGCATCGGCGGCGATGACGGACTCCGCCATCGCCAGATCGGCGTCCAGAAGCGCCTGGGTGGCCCGGTTCATGGCAGAGCCCACCAGCTGCGTCATGCGCACGAGGTCGCCCTTGACCACGTCGATGTGCTGGGTGAGTTCGGTATCCATATGTCCTCTTGTCTCGAGCGTTGGGGTGAACGGTACGCCCGTCAGGCAACTGCACCATGTCACGACATGAACGCCACGCAGCGATTGGGTGAATAAGCGGTGTCGTGGGCCGAATCCTTCATGAATCATCGCCGTGACTGGGCACGCACGGCGGTTCAGGTGGACTTTCGCTCCTATTCTGGGCGCGTGGCCAGAATCCCCGACCCAGACGCGGGCCGAACGTTCACCGCCTCGCCCGATGGCGCCCCTGATGTGCCCTCAGAGGTCATCCGAGTCCTGAATGTCCTGCCGTCGGCGTCCCTGGTCGTGGCCCCGGACGGCACGGTGCTGCGAGCGAATGCCCGGGCTGCCGGTCTGGGCCTCGTGAACCGCGACGCCGTGACTGTCCCCGACATCCGGCACCTGATCCAGCGCGCCGCAGACGATGGTCACGCCCGCGAGATGGAGATGCGCGTTCGACGCCCACCGCTGGGGCGCGAGCTGCTCGAGCTGCGGGTGCGGGTGGCGGCCCTCGGCACGGGTGCGATCCTCGTCCTGATCGACGACCTGGCCGAGGAGCGACGGGTCGACGTGGTCCGCCGAGACTTCGTCGCCAACGTCAGCCATGAGCTCAAGACTCCGGTGGGCGCGATCTCGCTCCTCGCCGAGGCGGTTCTCGCCGCATCGGATGACGAGGAGCAGGTGCGGCACTTCGCCGAGCGCATGCAGATCGAGGCCGTTCGGCTGAGCACTCTGGTGCAGGACGTCATCGACCTCTCGCGCCTGCAGGGAGACGACCCGCTGACTCGTGCGGAGGTGGTCGAGGTGGACGACCTCGTCGGCCGTGCGGTCGACGAGGTGCGAACTCTTGCTGCTCGCGAGCAGATCGAGATCGAGGTCGGCCCTCCCTCCGGAAGTCTCATCTACGGCGACGAGCGGCAGCTGCTGGCGGCGCTTCGCAACCTGATCCTGAACGCAGTGGCCTACTCGCCCAGTCACACGCGCGTAGCGGTCGGAACGCGGGTTCTCGACACCATCGTGGAGATCGCGGTCAAGGATCAGGGCATCGGCATCGCGGCCAACGACCTCGATCGGGTATTCGAGCGCTTCTACCGGGTCGATCCCGCTCGCTCTCGGGTCACGGGCGGCACAGGCCTGGGCCTGGCGATCGTCAAGCACGTCAGCCAGAACCACGGGGGTGAGTGCACGGTCTGGTCGGAGTCGGGTGTCGGCTCCACCTTCACCCTGCGCCTGCCCGCCTATGTCCCGTCATCGCCGTCGAGCGATGGAGAGATTGACCTGGAGATCATCACTACCCCCGCAGAAGAGGTCCAGTCGTGACGCGAATCATGGTGGTGGAGGACGAGGAGTCGTTCTCCGAGGCTCTGTCCTTCATGCTGAAGAGGGAGGGCTTCGAGGTCGAGGTGGCCGCCGACGGCAATGTGGCTCTCGAGGTCTTCGAGCAGCGCGGCGCCGACCTGATCCTGCTGGACCTGATGCTCCCGGGAGTCTCGGGCCTCGAGGTCTGCCGCATCATCCGCACCAAGTCGCAGGTCCCGATCATCATGCTGACCGCCAAGGACGGCGAGATCGACAAGGTGGTCGGCCTCGAGATCGGTGCTGACGACTACGTCACCAAGCCGTTCTCGTCACGCGAGCTGCTCGCTCGGGTCCGTTCGGTGCTTCGCCGGCATGGCGAGCCCGAGGAGCTGCTGCCCGCGACGGTCGAGGCCGGTCCGGTCCGCATGGACGTCGACCGCCACGTGGTCACGGTTCGGGGCGCAACCGTGTCGATGCCGCTGAAGGAGTTCGACCTCCTGGAGCTGCTCGTGCGCAACGCTGGCCGGGTGCTGACGCGGTCCCAGCTGATCGACCGGGTCTGGGGCGCGGATTACGTAGGCGATACGAAGACGCTTGACGTCCACGTGAAGCGCCTGCGCGCCAAGGTGGAGGAGGACCCGGCGAATCCGGTGCACCTGGTGACCGTGAGAGGGCTCGGCTACAAGTACGAGGCCTGATCCCGAGCCTGCCGGCTACGGCAGGATTGTGACGTCCTCGTAGTAGCCCGCCTGCGGGACTGTGAGAACCGACAGGGATGCGAGGCCGGCGTTCTGGAAGCCGAGCTCAACCGGCACGTAGCTGGAGACCGGAACGTCCAGCGACCCGGCATCGATGCGCAGATCGGAATCCCAGCCGAAGGACACTGACGCCCCGGGCTCGAGCGTCGTGGCTGCGTCACCCTCGGCCGTGGGGACGAGGATCTCGGCAGGCTGGCCGTTGATCGTGGCATACGTGAGGGCGTCCGTCTCGACGCCGTCGTTGATGACTCGCACGAGCAGAGTGGCGGTCTGGGTGCCCTCCGGGCCCATCACGACGGTGGCGTTCTCGATCCTGATATCACCCTGGCGCGCCTGAACGCCATTGCCGGAATTCATGGAGGCCTGAGTGGTCGTCGTGGCTCCCTGGCCGTTGAAGCAGCCGGTCAGTGTGACCATGGCGGCGGGGAGCAGGAGGGCGGCGGCAAGATGAGTGCGCTTCACGGCCCTCAGACTAGCGAAGGCCGCGATCACGTCGCTCGTGGGCATGAGGAACGTCGAGGTCCCCTGTGACGGCCGGCGGGCGGCCGTGGCGTGCGTGGTAGCCTTGAGTTCCTTGAAAGGGGTTTCTCTCTTATGACTTTTAGTGTCGGCGACACGGTTGTCTATCCTCACCACGGAGCAGCGCTCATCGAATCAGTGGAGATGCGCACGATCAAGGGCGAGGAGCGCGAGTACCTCGTTCTCCGGGTGGCCCAGGGTGATCTGACCGTTCGAGTACCCGCCGACAACGTCGATCTCGTCGGCGTACGTGACGTCGTCAACCAAGAGGGACTCGACCGGGTCTTCAACGTTCTTCGCCAGCCTTACACCGAAGAGCCCACGAACTGGTCACGTCGCTACAAGGCCAATCTCGAGAAGCTCGCCTCGGGCGATGTCATCAAGGTGGCCGAGGTCGTCCGTGACCTGTGGCGCCGTGAGCGCGAGCGCGGCCTGTCGGCTGGCGAGAAGCGCATGCTGGCCAAGGCCCGCCAGATCCTCGTGAGCGAACTCGCTCTCGCCGAGAAGACGAACGAGGACAAGGCCGAGGCCATCCTCGACGAAGTCCTCGCCTCCTAAGCCGCACCACCGTGGCGTCCACGGACGCGACAGGTGACCTGTCGCACCAGCCGGGTCGCACAGCGGCGATCGTTCCTGCCGCCGGCCGCGGTGAGCGCCTGGGTCCGGGCGCCCCGAAGGCACTCCGCTCCATCGGCGGGCTCCCAATGCTCGTGCACGCTGTGCGAGCACTGGCTGCCAGCCGAGTCGTTGACCTGGTCGTGGTGGCCGCGCCGATCGATGCCGTGGACGAGATGTCCGCCCTGCTCTCGGACCAGGAGTTCCCGGCCGACGTCGTCGTCGTCGCCGGTGGCGACACCCGCCAGGACTCCGTCGCGCGAGCCCTGCTGACGCTGCCCGACGACGTGACCATCGTGCTGGTGCACGATGCTGCAAGGCCCCTCGTGCCCGAGCAGGTCGTGACGGCCGTCGCCGCTGCGGTGGCCTCGGGGCATCCCGCCGTCGTGCCAGCCCTGCCCGTCGTCGACACGATCAAGGAGGTCGATGACGCGGCGACCGTGGTGCGCACCATCGACCGAACCCCGCTGCGCTCCATCCAGACTCCTCAGGGTTTCGAGCGAGGAGTGCTCCAGCGGGCGCATGCTGAGGCCGATCTCGACGTCACGGACGACGCGGGACTCGTCGAGGCGCTGGGCGTGCCCGTTCTCGTCATTCCCGGTCACGAGGAGGCATTCAAGGTGACTCGTCCCTTCGACATCGTGCTGGCCGAGGCCGTGCTGGCCCGACGACGGGCCTCCGGTGCCCGCTGAGCCGACGATCCCGCTGGTGGGGATCGGCACCGACGTCCATGCCCTCGCCGAGGGCCGCCCGCTGTGGCTCGCCGGACTCCTGTGGCCCGACGAGACGGGGCTCGCGGGTCATTCCGATGCCGATGCTGCGGCCCATGCGCTGTGCGACGCACTCCTGTCTGCGGCGGGACTCGGAGACCTCGGCTCGGTATTCGGCACCGATGACCCCCAGTGGGCCCAGGCCTCTGGCGTCTCGCTCCTGACGCATACGGCCGACCTCGTCCGCAAGGCCGGATACGTCATCGGCAATGCCAGCGTCCAGGTCATCGGCAACCGTCCGCGCGTCGGCACTCGCCGAGAAGAGGCGCAGGATGTCCTCAGTGCGGCGATCGGTGCCCCGGTGCGGGTATCCGGGACCACCACTGACGGCTTGGGGCTCACCGGACGCGGCGAGGGCGTAGCGGCGATTGCGGTAGCGTCGATCTCATCACGTTCGTCCTGACCGGGGGTTTCCATGCGTCCGAATCGAGTGCTCGTACTGACGTCCGCAGTCGCTGTCGCCATCGTCACCACTGCAGCGCCCGCAGCCATGGCCTACGACCGTGACTCCTACTCGTACGCGGCAGGTCACATGATCGACGCGTCCGACATCCCGGCGAATCTCGGGACCTTCAAGCCCAACGGGCAGTTCAGCGTATTTCCGGGTGACAAGTCGATGGTGTGCGATGTCCCTGCGGCGGTGGATTCGCAGCCGGATGTCACCGTGAACCTGGCGAAGTCGAAGTTCCAGTACTGGATCAACTACAACGGCAAGAAGTTCAGCGATCCGACGATCAACGTCACGGTGCAGCAGTATGCGGGTGCCGCGGCGGCCATCAAGGCCTTCGCCGGTCTGAAGAAGTCGATCAGGAAGTGCTCGGGCTCCGGCTCCAGCAGCTACACCGGCGACGACGGCACGACGACGACCTACTCGACACAGGTGAGCAATGCGGTCGTCCCAGGGGTCTCTGTCGTAGGCGTGCCTTCCCTCTCGGTCACCCTCGACAACCGCTCCGAATCCGCGCCCTCGGGGTCGACGGGCATCAATGACACGTACGCCGTCTTCAGCCTCGTGGGCGATACCATCATCCAGACATCGTTCTATGCCAATGGCTCGAAGAACCTGACAACCGCACAGCGAGCGTCGGTGAACCAGGTCGCCTTCAACGCGATCACCGAGTGGACGGACTGACATGACCGGGATTCCCGCAGTTGCCCGTGAGTGGATCGACGCGAATGCGTTCGCCACATTCGCCACGATCCTGCCGGACGGCCGGCCGCACCAGTCCGTCGTCTGGATCGAGCGCGACGGCGACGACGTGCTCGTCTCGACGGTCAAGGGACGACGCAAGCACCTGAACGTGGAGCGTGATCCGCGGGTGTCCGTCCTCGTCTATCCCCAGGAGAACCCCTACTCCTACGTCGAGATCCGTGGCACCGCTGAGGTGACGGAGGAGGGCGGCCGCGAGCTCATCGACCGACTGTGCCAGCGCTACACCGGTGCAGACCGCTACACGATGGACGACGGCACCGAGAACGTGCGCGTCATCGTGCGCATCACGCCCGAGAAGGTCGTCCTCCTGGCGCGCTGACGGGCTGGGTCTCGGCTCCTCTCGCGTCGCTCCACGCTTGTGGAGTTTCGTCCGATCCGTGTCCTCTCGGTACTGTTCAGCCCGTGGCCCTTCAGTTCTACGACACCGCGACCCGGTCTGTTCGGGAGTTCGTCCCCCTCCAGGACGGCAAGGTGGGCGTCTACCTGTGTGGGGCCACTGTTCAGGCGCCTCCCCACATAGGCCACATTCGCAGCGGGGTTGCCTTCGACGTCATTCGACGGTGGCTGTTGGCGCGGGACTACGACGTCACGTTCGTCCGCAACGTCACCGATATCGACGACAAGATCCTCGCGCGGGGCATCGACCAGGGCATCCCCTACTGGGACGTCGCCATGCGCAATGAGCGTGCCTTCACTCGTGCCTACGACGCACTCGGCTGCCTCCCCCCCACCTACGAGCCACGCGCCACTGGCCACATCCCCGAGATGGTGGCCCTCATGCAGAGGCTCATCGATGCCGGGCACGGGTATGCCGGCGGAGGCGACGTCTACTTCGATGTCCGTTCGTTCCCGGAGTACGGCGCCCTGAGCGGTCAGCGCCCGGACGACATGAAGGACGCGGCCGACGCTGATCCGCGCGGCAAGAGGGACGCCCGCGACTTCGCGATGTGGAAGTCCGCCAAGGCAGGAGAGCCGGCCTGGGACACCCCCTGGGGTCCCGGGCGACCCGGTTGGCACATCGAATGCTCCGCGATGGCGGCCAAGTACCTCGGCACGACCTTCGACATCCACGGTGGGGGACTGGACCTGATCTTCCCGCACCACGAGAACGAGATCGCTCAGTCCAAGGCGGCGGGAGACGGCTTCGCCCGCTACTGGCTGCACAACGCATGGGTGACCACCGCGGGCGAGAAGATGAGCAAGTCGCTTGGAAACTCCCTCCTCGTCGACCAGGTCGTGCAGCGCGTCCGTCCGGTCGAGCTGCGCTACTACCTGGCGGGCGCCCACTACCGCTCGATGCTCGAGTACTCCGATGCGCACGTGGAGGAGGCGGGCCAGGGCTATCGCCGAATCGAGGGATTCCTCGAGCGGGCGCATCGTTCGCTCGGTATCGATGGGACCCCCACAGTCGTGCGGACATCCCGGCCGGCAGCCTTCGACGTGGCTATGGACGATGACATCGGCGTTCCGCAGGCGCTCGCTGTGCTCCACGACGCCGTCCGTGCTGGCAATGCCGCTCTCGCGGCGGAGGATGCCGCGGAAGTGCGGCGTGCCTTCGATGCGGTGCTGGCCATGGTCGATGTGCTCGGCCTGAATCCTTGGTCCGAGCCGTGGGCATCGACAAAGGGAGGTGACCGTGAGGCGGAGGTGATCGACGCTCTCGTTCAGGTCGTCCTCCAACAGCGCCAGGATGCCCGGGCGCGCAAGGACTTTGCTGCAGCGGACGCCATTCGGGACGGTCTGGACAGCATGGGTATTACGGTCGAGGACACCCCCTCGGGCGCCCGATGGACCCTCAGCTGAGCGGAGAGAAGACGATGGCAGGCAATTCGCAACGACGCGGAGCCATGCGCAAGGACGGCACCAAGAAGGGTGCGACGGTCGGCTCCGGCGGTCAGCGCCGTGCCAAGCTCGAAGGACGGGGCCCCACGCCCAAGGCCACTGAACGTCCGCACCATCCGGCAGCCCGTCGGGATCGGGCCGCAAAGAAGCGGGCGGAGTCGGCGAACCGCCCTGCGGGGCGCTCGAGCGGCAGCCGCCGCTCCACGGGTGGACTGCTCATGGGACGGAACCCGATCGTCGAGGCTCTGCGGGCGGACATTCCCGCCACGGGTCTGTACGTCCAGACGAAGGCCGATGCTGATGATCGGTGGCGTGAGGCGATGCGGATCGCGGTCTCTCGCGGAATCCCGATCATGGAGGTGGCTCGCACCGAGCTCGACCGCATGACCGATGGCGGTGTCCATCAGGGACTGGTGCTCACAGTTCCGGAGTACAAGTACTCCGACCTCTCCGATGTGGACACTGGCTCGCTCGTCGTCGTCCTCGACGGGGTGACCGACCCGCGCAACCTTGGTGCGATCGCCCGCTCGGCGGCTGCCTTCGGCGCCAGCGGCATCATCATTCCGACTCGGCGGTCGGTGGGGGTGACGGCATCCGCATGGAAGACATCGGCCGGTGCGCTGGCGCGGATTCCCGTCGCTCAGGTCACCAACACGACTCGTACGCTGCAGTCGCTCCAGAAGTCCGGATTCGCAGTCCTGGGGTTGACCGCGGACGCCGATGTCTCGCTTGCGGGCTTGGACCCCAAGATCCTGACCGACAAGGTCGCCATCGTCGTGGGAGCTGAGGGTGCAGGACTTTCGCGCCTCGTGGGCGAGACCTGTGACTGGCGCGTGAGCATCCCGATGGCGTCCGGCAACGAGTCGCTGAATGCGTCCGTCGCCGCGGGCATCGTTCTTCAGGCGGTGTTCGCAGCTCGATCCTGATCGCTCCCGTCGGGATCCGGTCCCGCATCGTCGGATGAAGGCCGTCCGGCGGTGAGGGCATTGCCGACGAGAGGGAATACCAGCACCGAGAGTGCGCCGGCCCCCACGAGCGCAGCGGCGGTACCCGTCTCCATCACGCCCGCACCGAGTTCAATCGTGGTGACGGCGACGATGACGGGCAGCCCCGTGGCAACGTAGAGGGAGTAACGGGTGCGTTCGCGAACATCGGGAAAGGCCCTGCGGTAGAGCAGCCACGTCGTGACACCGCGCGCCAACAGGATGTAGAGGAAGAAGCGCAGCATCGGGAGCGGGTCTTCGACGATCGAGGTGATGTCGAGCTGGGCACCGGACACCACGAAGAAGAGTGGAATCAGGAAGCCGAAGCCGATCGCCTCGATGCGAACCTGAAGGCGGGACTCCTCTGCTGGCGGAGAGAAACGACGAACGATCACTCCGGCGATGAATGCTCCCAGGACGACGTCCAGGCCGAACGAGCCCGCGAGCGCCAGAAGGAGGACGAGCAGAAGCATGGTGAACCGCAGGGCGGTCTGCGAGCTCGTCGAGTGGCCCCGGTCGAGGAGCGCTCGGACCCGATCTCCGGCCAGTCGCCTAGGCAGGAGGGCGAGGATGGCAGCGACGACGCCGAACGCGAGCAGGCTCAGGATGGCGGCGAAGGATGACTTAGTGCTCAGCAGGACGGAGATCGCGATGATCGGGCCGAACTCGCCCCACGCGCCCGCGCCCATGAAGAACGTGCCGAACCGCGTGTTCAGCTCGCCTCGGTCTCGGATCATCGGCAGCAGGGTTCCCAGAGCCGTGGACGTCAGTGCGATGGCGACGCCGACGGTGTCCTCAATGCGTCCGGCCTCGGTCATGATCAAGGCAGCCGCGGTTGCGACTGCGAGGGAGATGAGCCAGCCCACGGCAGCCAGGCGACCGCTCTGCCCGCGGATCGCCCGCTGCTCGAGTTCTAGACCGGCGAGGAAGAACAGAAGTCCCAGGCCCAGCTCCGACAGAAGGCCGATCGCGGCATCGATCTCGATCCAACCCGCTACCTCAGGCCCGAGCAGGATGCCGAAGCCCAGCAGCAGGACGACCTCGGCGATCTTCAGGCGCAGGAGTCCGACGAGCAGCGGGACGAACGCCGCGATCGCGACGATGACGACGAGCGAGAGGAGTTCGGTTTCCACGGCTACTCCAGTCGCGAGGAGGGCGAATCAGGGCGAGGGTCGGCGGGTATGACGATGCGCAGAGTAGCGGTGTCGTCGCTCGGTGTGCCTTCGCGGGAGCCGAGGACCGACTGCTCGTCGGGTTTGGCGCTGAGGATGGTGTCGACGTAGTCGCGCACTACATCCTCGAAGGGGACGCTGGAGCCCGCGCGCTCGGACATGAACCAGCGGTGCTCCAGGACCTCGTGGAAGATCTCGGCTGGCTCGAGTTTGCCCCGCATGGCGTGGGGCACCTCGGCCATCACACGCTCGAAGCGATCGGTGACCCATCGATGGGCTGCGATCTCCTCGTCCGCGGACCCGAGTCCGAGCTTGACCCGGTACGAATCCAGGTCGTTCAGCAGGCGCCTGGCCTGGTTCTCCTCGACATCCAGACCGGTCAGTCTGATGAGTCGGCGGGAGTGGTGACCCGCATCGACCACCTTGGGGGCGACAGTGATGTGCTCGCCGTCCGACTGAGTGCTGACCTGGAGTTCGGCGACGTCGAAGCCGAGCTCATTGAGGCGCCGAACGCGTGCCTCCATGCGGTACCGGTCATCGCGCGAGATGACGAGGGGCTCGGTGATCTCCGCCCAGAGCGCGTCGTAGCGGGTGCGCAGCGAGACACCCGTGACGATCGGGTCGATGCCCTCATGCAGGCGGCCACCAGCCTGGAGGTCCATCAGTTCGCCGGCGACATTCATGGCCGCCGTCTCAAGATCGTAGTCGCGCTGCCCGTCCGACAGGCGCGGATGGAGCTCACCCGTCTCGGCATCGACCAGGTAGGCGGCGAACGCTCCTGCATCGCGTCGAAAGAGCGTGTTGGACAGCGAGCAGTCGTTCCAGGAGAAGCCCACGAGATGGACTTGGACGAGCAGCAGCGCCAGCGCGTCGAGGAGTCGATTCGCGGTCTCCAGTCGCAAGCTGGAGGAGAACAGGGCCCGGTAGGGGAGCGAGAACTCCAGATGGCGGGTGATCAAGGCACCCGGGAGTGGCTCGCCCTCATCGTCGATCCGGTCGAGGACGACTCCCACGGGCACGACGCAGGGGAGGTCGCGTCGTACGAGATCGAACAGCAGCTCGTACTCGCGGACGGCGAAGTGCTCCTCGACCTCCTTGACGGCGTAGATGACCCCGTCCATCCGCACGAACCGGACTATGTGTCGCGAGATGCCTCGCGGGAGAGCAACGACCAGATCGTCGGGCCACTGCTCGAGCGGGGCGCCCCAGGGAAGATCCGCGAGTCGACGCTCCTCGAAGCTGCCCGTCATGCGCATGGAGCCCAGCCTTGCACGGATGCGGACCCGGATGGCCCCCTAGGCTGCTGCCCATGTCCGAGAACCCCCGCGCACGGCTGTCCGATATTGCCGAGCATGCGGGGGTAAGCGAGGCCACCGTCTCGCGGGTGCTCAATGATCGCCCGGGCGTGTCGACGACGACCCGACAGGCGGTGCTGACGGCGCTCGACGTCCTCGGGTACGAGCGGCCCATTCGACTTCGTGGCCAATCCGGTCTCGTCGGACTGATCGTGCCCGAACTCGAGAACCCGATCTTCCCCGCCTTCGCCCAGGTGATGGAGACGCTGCTGGCCCAGTACGGGTACACACCCGTGCTCTGCACACAGACGCCAGGCGGTGTCACCGAGGACGAGTACGTCGAACTACTGCTGGACCGTGGGGTCGCCGGCATCATCTTCGTATCCGGCCTGCACGCTGATGCCACTGCCGACTACTCGGCGTACAGGGCGCTGCTGGAGCGTGGACTTCCGGTCGTCTTCGTCAACGGCTTTGCCGAGGGCGTGGATGCGCCGTTCATCTCGGACGACGATGTAGCCGCTATGGATCTTGCGGTGACCCACTTGACCTCCATGGGCCACCGACGCATCGGTCTCGCCGTAGGCCCCTCTCGGTTCGTCCCCGTTGTGCGCAAGCGCGCGGGCTTCATCTCCGCGATGTGCCGGCTTACGGGCATCGGAGAGCACGAGGCTGCGGATCTGGTCACGCACACGCTCTTCACCGTGGAGGGTGGTCAGGCAGCGGCTCACCACCTGCTCGGTCTGGGCGTGACGGCGATCGTGTGCGGGTCGGATCTGATGGCTCTGGGTGCCATTCGGACGATCCGGCAGCGAGGCCTGCGCGTTCCCGAGGACATCTCCGTCGTCGGCTACGACGACTCCCGGCTGATCGCCTTCACCGATCCTCCGCTCACAACCGTGCGTCAGGCGGTTGGCGAGATGGGAACAGCGGCCGTGCAGGCGCTCCTCGACGGCATCAACGGCACGCCTGCTCCGCGCGATGAGTTCGTCTTCCGTCCGGAACTGGTGGTGCGCGGATCCACCGGACCGGCAGTCTCGGATCACGCGTGAGTTCACCGACCACCTTCTTCGGGCACCCCTGGGGTCTTGCCACCCTTGCCGCGACGGAGCTGTGGGAGCGCTTCTCCTTCTACGGAATGAGGGCGATCCTCGTCCTCTATCTCGTCGCCGGCATCGACCTCGTGAACCCGGCTGAGTCCGGCCTTGCGCTCACGGCTGGGAGTGCCGCAGCAATCTACGGCTCCTACAACGCGCTGGTGTACCTGACTCCGCTGGCAGGCGGATGGATCGCCGATCGGCTGATCGGTGCGCGACGGTCCGTGCTGATCGGTGGCATCGTCATCGCCGTTGGCCACTACGCGATGGCCGCTCCGTGGGAGAGCACGTTCTGGATCGGCCTGCTCCTCATCGCCGCCGGCACAGGACTGCTCAAACCGAACGTGTCAGCGATGGTGGGCGATCTCTACGACGGGCAGCCTGAGTCGCGCAAGGACTCTGCCTTCTCGATCTTCTACATGGGCATCAACATGGGGGCATTCCTCGCTCCCCTCGTGACGGGCTGGCTTGCCCTGGAGTACGGCTGGGAATGGGGCTTCCTGGCTGCGGGCATCGGCATGACGATCGCCGTCATCGTCTACGTGGTCGGCTGGCCGAGCCTTCGACAGGCTGGCACCGGCGTGCCCAACCGTGCGGATCGAGCCGTGCTGCGGAAGGTGGGAATCCGCTCACTCCTGGGACTCGGCCTGTTCGTCGCGGCATTCGCGCTGCAGGGTCTGTGGCTGGGCTACTCCGTCGACGGTGTGGCACTCGTCTTCACGTGGACGATTCTGATCATCGCGGTCGTGTACTTCGTCGTGCTGTTCCGCTCGCCGCTGGTGGGCCCCGAGGACCGGCCCAGGCTCAAGGCCTTCCTCGCGCTCTTCATCGGGGCGGCGCTGTTCTGGATGATCTTCGACCAGGCGGGCTCGACCCTCACGATCCTGGCAAGCGACTGGACTGACCGGGACATCGGCTCATGGGTGATGCCGGCGCCGTGGCTGCAGTCGGTCAACCCGATCTTCATCATCGTGTTCGCTCCCGTCTTCGCATGGCTGTGGACGAAGCTCGCGAACCGCGCCCCCAGCACCCCGATGAAGTTCGCGATCGCGCTCATCGGAGTGGGGCTGTCGTTCTGGCTGCTCGTCCTCCCGGGCATGGCCGCCGATCGGGGTGAGTCGAGTGCCATCTGGTGGCTCATAGGTGCCTACCTGCTTCAGACCTGGGCGGAACTGCTGCTCTCGCCCACCGGGCTGGCCGCATCGACCAGCCTCGCACCGGTGGGGCTGGGCAGCCAGGTGCTGGCCCTGTGGTTTCTCGCCGTATCCGTCGGTGACTCTCTCGGAGGGCAGGCGATCCGCTTCTTCTCCGGGTACGGCTTCGGGCCGTTCTTCGCGGGTCTCGGCGCCGTGGCCGTCGTCGTGGGAATCGGCTACATCTTCCTGGCCAGACGGGTGTCCCGCCTGATGGATGCTGCGGGGTAGGGTCCGCGGCATGCTCCGAGATGACTCCCTGCCCGCGGAGTCCCCAGGCGGGGGCGCCCGATGGCTGGCCCAGGTCGCGATCTTTGCGGGGGTGATCGCGGCACTCGGTCTCGTGCCGGCCCTTCAACTGCCGGGCATGCCCGTGCCCATCACCCTCCAGACCCTCGGCGTCATGCTGGCGGGAGCCATCCTCGGAGCCCGCAAGGGCGCGGCGTCCGTCCTGCTCTTCCTGGCCCTGGTCGCAATCGGCCTGCCCCTGCTCGCCGGCGGCCGCGGCGGCCTGGGTGTCTTCGCGACTCCGAGCGTCGGATTCCTCATCGGCTGGCCGATCGCGGCCCTCGTCATCGGCTGGCTGACCGAGCGTCGAGGCGCCCCGTACAGCATCGGGTGGGGTGTGGCCTTCAACCTCATCGGCGGCATCATCGTGATGTACGCGTTCGGGCTCGTCGGCATGATGGCGGTCGGCGGCCTCACCGTGGGGGCGGCCGCGGTGGCACTCCTGCCCTTCATCCCCGGCGACGTCATCAAGGCGGTCCTTGCCGCCCTCATCGCCAAGCCCGTGCATGCCTCCTACCCGGGACTGCTGCCTCAAAGGTCGACGCTGCGCGGCGATGCGAGTGTCGAGGTCAGCTGACTCGGTCGATCCACTGGACTCGGGTGACCCGGTCCGGTCCTTCCGCCGCGCCCATGACGACGGGCTGCTGCTGTCGCTGGCAACGTCGGGAACGACGGCGCATCCCCGCCGGGTGCTGCGGACGACCGACTCCTGGACGCGATCCTTCGGCCACGTGACGGACCTGACCGGTCTGGATGACACGTCCCGCGTGTGGGTCCCCGGACCCATCTCGGCCACCATGAATCTCTTCGCCCGTGTCCACGCCGATGCCGTGGGTGCCACCCTTGTCGAGGACTCGACGGCTGCGACCCACGCCCACCTGACGCCCTTGGCCCTGGATCGAGCTCTCCGCGACGAACTGCTGCGCGATGAGACCGTCGTGATCGTCGCCGGTGATCGCCTTCCCGACCCCGTGCTGGAGCGCGCCCGCGCGGCGGGTCTCACCGTGCATCAGTACTACGGGGCGGCGGAACTCTCCTTCGTCGCCTGGGCGCAGGATGGTCGGACCCTGCTCCCCTTCCCGCAGGTGGCTGTATTCATCGTGGATGACGTCATCTGGGCGACGTCGCCATACCTGTGCAAGGGGTACGACGGGCCGGATCAAGACGGCTCGTTGCGATGGAATGACGACGGAGCCGCGACGGTGGGCGACCTCGGGGCGCTGGACAACGGGGTGCTCACGGTGCGGGGTCGAGGGGGTGACGCCGTGACCGTGGCGGGTGTCACCGTGCTCGTGGCTGATGTCGAGGACGCCCTCAGCAGCCACGCGGCCGGTCGTGTGCAGGTCACCGGTCTTGCGGACGAACGTCTCGGTGCTGCCCTAGTCGCCGCCGTCACCGACCCGCTGGACTTCGACCGGCTGCGAGACGTGGCGCACCGCCTCCTCACACCTGCTCAGCGCCCGAGTCGCTGGTACGTGGTCGACGAGTTGCCTGTGACGGCGGCGGGAAAGCCTGACCGAGTCCGGTTGCAGGAGATGCTGGCAGCGCTGCCGCCCACGCGGGTGGCACGGTGATGAGGCTGCCACTCATCAGGGTGGCACGATGATGCCGTGATCACCGACCCGCGGCCCGTCATCATCGCCGCGGCCCGGACGCCCATCGGCACAGCGGGCGGAAGCCTTCGCGATATCTCGGTGGAGCAGTTGGGTGCGCCCGTCGTGTCAGCCCTCACGGGAGAGTTTCCGGGACTCGCGATCGAGGAGGTGATTCTGGGCAACTGCACCGGGCCGGGAGGCAACGTGGCTCGCGTCGTCGCCCTCGCCGCCGGACTGCCCGTCAACGTGGCGGCCACCACGGTCGACCAACAGTGTTCCAGTGGTCTGGACGCGGTGGCTCTCGGCGCTGATCGGCTGATGTCCCGTGGAGGGGTGGTGGTTGCCGGCGGTGTGGAGTCCGCATCCACGGCTCCCATCCGTCACCGGCGCGCGGCCGACGCAGCGGCCGGGGACGCCTACGAGCGGGCCCCGTTCACGCCGATCGGATGGGATGACCCGGACATGGGTGCGGCCGCGGACGACCTCGCGCATGCGCGAGGAATCACCCGTGAGCGTCAGGACGCCTATGCGGCCCGCTCCCATGAGCGAGCTGTCACCAGCAGCGAGGACGGCACCTTCGCGGACGAGATCGTGGGTATCGCGGGTGTTCATGCCGATGAACGACCCCGGCATGGGCTGACGGCAGAGAGACTCTCCAACTTCCCCGCAGCGTTCCGCGACGACGGGACGGTGACCGCCGCCAACTCGTGCGGTGTGAATGATGGAGCCGCCGCACTGCTCATGGTCAACGGTGTCGACTACGCGGAGATGGGTGTCCCCGGCATGCGGCTGCTGGCCTGGGCCTCTGCTGGCGTCGACCCCACGACTCCCGGGTTGGGAGTGGTCCCGGCCAGCACTGCTGCCCTCGCCAGGGCGGACCTCACCTGGGCGGACATGGACGTCATCGAGTTCAACGAGGCCTTCGCGGTGCAGATGCTTGCGTGCGCTGAAGACCTCGGGATCGATGAGGACCGCATCTGCGTCCAGGGGGGTGCCATTGGCCTCGGTCACCCGTGGGGTGCCTCGGGTGCCGTGCTGATGGTTCGTCTGTTCAGCCAGTTGGTGGGCCAGGAGCGTGGCCGACGGGGAATCGCAGCCATCGCGGGCGGCGGCGGTCAGGGCGTCGCGGTGGTGGTCGAACGATGCCCCTAGTCGAGGTAGCCGGCGTCACGCACGTCTTCGGTGAAGCATCATCACGACGCACTGTCCTGAGCGACGTCGACGTCGGCTTCGATGAGCAACGCATCGGGATCATCGGCGCCAACGGATCCGGGAAGAGCACGTTCGCCCGACTCCTCAACGGACTCATCGTGCCGACGGACGGCTCCGTGACGGTCGATGGGCTCAGCACTGCTCGCCACGGGCGCGAGATCCGGCGTCGGGTGGGCTTCTGCTTCACCGACCCGGATGCCCAGATCGTCATGCCGACCGTCGGAGAGGATGTCGCGTTCAGCCTCCGGTCCGCGGACCTGAGCAAGGACGAGGTCCGACGGCGTGTTGCCACGACCCTTGAGCGATTCGGCCTGGCAGATCTTGTCGACCACCCCTCGCATCTGCTCTCCGGGGGGCAGAAGCAGCTCTTGGCCCTGGCGGCCGTCCTGGTGACCGAGCCAGATCTCATCGTCATGGATGAGCCGACCACGCTGCTCGATCTGCGCAACGCGCGCATGATCGGTGACGTTGTTGCCCAGTTGGACACCCAGGTGGTGCTCGTCACGCACCATCTGGATCTGCTGCAGGGCTTCGACCGGGTGCTCGTCTTCAACGAGGCGCATCTCGTTTGCGATGCATCGCCGAGCGAGGCGACCGAGTTCTACAGGCGGCTCATGGCATGAACGACCTCGGGCTCTACCTCCCCGGTGACTCTCTTCTGCACCGTTGCCCTGCTGGTGTGAAGCTTGGGGGTCTCTTCCTGCTAGGTGCAGGCTCGATCTTCATCGACGGAGTCATCCCGATCCTTGCCGGGCTCGCACTCATTCTGGTGCTCTATGCGGTAGCGGGCTTTCCTCCTCTCCTGGCCTGGCGGCAGGTCAAGCCCCTGCGATGGATCCTCCTGTTCATCGCGGTCTTTCAATGGTGGGCACGTGGATGGCAATCAGCGGTCGACGTGGTCGGGGTCATCGTCCTTCTCGTCCTCGCCGCCGCCCTTGTCACGCTGACCACGAGGACGAACGCCCTTGTCGATGTGATCGTCGCGGTGTTGCGGCCGTTGCGCCCTCTGGGAGTGCAGCCCGAACGCGTCGGGCTGCTCATCGCACTGGGAATCCGTGCTGTTCCGATTGCCGTCGGATTCTCCAGCGAGGTGCGTGACGCACAGCGAGCACGCGGCCTCCGTGCCAGTCCACGTGCCTACGCTGCCCCGCTGATCGTCAAGTCACTGCGCCACGCGGACTCCGTCGGCGAAGCCCTCGTGGCGCGCGGGCTGGACTGATCGGGCCCGCTCGACGCGCCATCCTGACTCGGTGCGGCGGTTTGGCTGACCGAGCGGTGTCCCGCAGACTGTTCATAGCCCGCAAACGGCGGGGGACAGGAGCATCGAATGTCACGCAGGTTCATCGCAGCTGCTGCAGCTGTGGCACTGGCGGTTCCGGCGGTCATCGCCACCGCATCGACGGCTTCGGCCGACACGGCCGTCACTCTCACATCTGAGCAGCTGAAGAAGCAGGGCTTCACGACCAAGCCGAACGTGTCCAATTGGTCGCCCGGAACGGCGAACCTGCCGACCAGCACTGCTGCTCAGTGGGACGACGTCGTGATCACCGGAACGGCGCCGAACTTCACCCCGGTGGGACAACTGCTCACGATGGAGCGCTTCGTCCCGACCAATACCAGCGGTGACGGGTCCTTCAAGACCCTGAACATCACCACGACCGTTCAGAAGGGCGGCGGCTTCTCCCTGCACTTCCAACTGGGGATGCCGGGCACCTACGGCTACCGCGTCGGCTACTTCACCAGTGGCTCCTCACCGGAGTTCGTCGGCTTCCAGTTCCAGTTCACGACGACGGGCAACGGCAAGGCATCTCCATCGGCCGGGTCGGACAAGGTCGTGAAGATGAACGCACGACAGCTCGAGAAGGCGGGCTTCACCCGCAAGGTGAACACGACCGGGTGGGGTGGAACTGCCGCCATCAGCTCCAACCGTGTGCCTGCGGGTGCGCCGGTGACCATCCAGGGGACAGCCCCTTCTGAGGTGAAGCCGGGCCAGATCTTGACGCTGAATCGATTCGTCCCCACGGACAAGTACGGCTCGGGCAGCTTCGAGTCCGTGCCCGGCGTCCAGACCCAGGTGGCGACGGACGGCACCTTCCAGTTGACCTTCGAGATCAATCAGGTCGGCCGCTACGGCTACACCCTCGGCACTGCCGTGGGCCAGGAATGGGTCGGCATGGAGTTCCAGCTGCGCACGACCTAAGAGCTAGTGACCCCGCAGTCGGTCCGTCCGGCGGCGGTCACGCTTGGTGGGGCGGCCCGCACCTCGTTCTCGGACGATCGGTGCGGGCCGTTCCTCGCGTGGGGGAGGTGGCGGGGAGCGATCCTCGTAGTTCTGCGCCGCGACGGTCGCGCTGACACGCTTGGTCAGAAGGCCCGTGACGACGAGCACGCGCTCGCCCCCCGGCGTCATCGCGCGAACCGTGTCACCGATGCGCAGCAGATGGGCCGGCTTGACCCGTGTGCCATTGACACGCACATGTCCTCCGCGGCAGGCATCTGCGGCGACGGATCGAGTGGGGTAGACGCGCACGGCCCACACCCACGCGTCGATGCGTACGCGGGACTCAGGTGAGGACACCCTCCGAGAATAGAAGAGCCCCCGGTCAGGTTTGAGCTGACGACATACCGCTTACATGGCGGCCGCGCTACCAGTGAGGTGAACAGGCGGGACGCCCTGATGTTCCCCGTGATGAATGGTCTCGTGGGGCGCGCGGGCGCAGGGCGTCTCGAGTCGCGGGCGAGTGGTTGCCCGAAAAGGGCGCAATGTGGTGCCCGTTGACCGTGTATAGTTAAGCGGTTACACCCGTGGATTGCGTCTGTTTTGGGAGTTGTAGGTTGCGGAGCGTCGGAGTGTCCCCTCGAGGAGCGAGTGCCCTGCGGCGCGTATGGGCAGCCCTTGCGTCCTTGGCCTTGGCGTCGGCGCTCGTGGCGAATGCCCCGGCGAACTCCAGCGAAGTGGTGCCCGCGGTGGTGGCCACTCCCGGAGTGACCCTGCCACCGCTGTGTTCCGCGGCCGCGGACGAGGATCCCGACGAAACGGTTGCCGAGCCGTCGGCCGAACCGTCAACTGAGCCATCCGATGGTGCCACTGCCGACCCTTCCGCCGCGCCATCCGCGGAACCATCCGCGGAACCATCCGCGGAACCATCCGCGGAACCATCCGCGGAACCATCCGCGGAACCATCAAGCGAGTCGCCAGCTGCTCCGTCGAGCACGCCAACGATCACTGAGCCGTCTCCTTCCGCAGAGCAGCCGGCCGAGGGGTCACCATCGCCGGCTGGCTTGCCGCAGGTGAATGCTGGGGTGCGGACGCTCGACGGTGACAAATCACCTGAGGGTGCGGACGCGACTGCGACCGACGAATCTGTCATGGAGGCCGCGCCGCGATCCTCAGCCAGTTCACCAGCGGTCACGCCAGCCTCCCCCCAGCCCACCGCATCGGCAACACCCAGCGACGAGTCCACTCCATCTGTTGTGCCAACTCCGTCGGGTGAGCCGACGAATGATTCCGAACCCACGCCCTCAGCATCTCCTTCGTCGTCTCCGTCCAACTCGTCCGAGGAGGCGGTTGACGACGAACTGACAGATGTTCTTGACACCCGGTGCCCCCTCCCCGCGACCGAGGTAGCGGCTGAGGCCGGCATCAACGAGGTGTTGATCTCCTGGTCGTTCCAAGGTCTCGACTCGCTGACGTGGAACGGTGCTGCGACGGCTGCACGCCCGACGCAGGTCTTCATACGGGTGACGGACCTAGAGGCGGCGTCTAGCTCATTTGCGGTCGTCGAAGCCACCGCCGACGGATTCGCCCCCGAGCGTGCCCGCGTGACTGGTCTCCGCAACGGAGTCACCTATTCCTTCTCTGTGATCACGGCGACGGAAGACGGGTCCGCCGAAGCAAGTGGATCAGTGACCGCTACTCCGTCCACGGGTACCGAAGGCACTGTGGCTGGCGTCATCGTGCAGTTCGCCGACGGTCAGACTCCGAGCGTCGGCTCGACTGACGTGCCGGGTGAAGACCGCGTTGACACCGTTGCCCTTGAGGTCGCCTCAACGGTCAGCGACGATGCGGTGTTGGTTGAGTTCTCCGAGGCGGTCGATCCGCAGACCGCGCAGCAGGTCGCCGACGACCTGGCGGGCGATGCTGCCGTTGACTGGGCCGAGCCCGACTTGTTCGTGGCGCCGGCGTCTACGTCGTCGGGGGCTCCCTCCGACACCGCTTATGACTTCCAGTGGAACTTGTGGGGCGACTACGGCATCGGCCTTGGTGACGGCGCCGACGTGACCACTGACGCCTACGATCCTGATGCCGGCGACGGGGTGACCGTCGCGGTAGTGGACACGGGCATCACGGACCATCCCGACCTCGCCGGTCAGCTGGTCGACGGGTACGACTTCGTGTCGAGCCCGGAGAGCCTCGGCAGTGAGCGAGCAGCCGGTGCTGGCACCGTTGCCTTCGACGGCGACTACGTCGACACGGCTCGCTACGGCGCGGTCGGCCGCGACGCCAACCCAGCGGACCCTGGCGACTGGCGCTCAACCAGCCCGGCACGCTCCTCGACATGGCACGGCACCAAGGTGGCCGGCGTCATCGCTGCCGCTGCGGACAATGCTGACGGCATCGCCGGCATCGCACCGGGCGCGAAGATCCAGCCCGTGCGCGCGCTCTCATGGCGCGGTGGCCTCCTGTCCGACATCGCGGCCTCCATCACCTGGGCGTCGGGCGGCACCGTCGATGGTGTCCCGGCCAACGCCACCCCTGCGAAGGTCGTCAACCTGTCGTTCAGCGTTGAGGCGGCCTGCCCACGCTCCCTTCAGGATGCGATCGATGGCGCACGAGGGAGGGGCTCGGTCATCGTTGCTGCGGCCGGTAACGCCGCATCGGATGCGGGCGCCTTCGCTCCGGGCAACTGCACCGGTGTCATCACGACGGGTGCATCTGATGAGTCGGGCAAGCGAGCCGGCTACTCCAACTACGGCACAGTCGTCGACATCTCAGCACCGGGTGCTGCGGTCACGACCCTGTCGAACGACGGGTCTGAGGCCCCGAACGGCGCGACCACCGGCTCGACCGAGGGCACCTCCATTGCCGCCGCCCACGTGGCCGCCGCTGCAGCCCGGTACGTCTCCGCCTACCCATCGGCAACACCGGACGACACCACCACCTGGCTCACCGGAACGGCGGTTCGCAGTTTCGCGGGCGACAAGTGTGACGACTCCATCGACGCCACCTGCGGCACGGGCATCCTGTCGCTGGCGCAGGTCAGCAGCGGAGTGACGATCACCTTCGACTCCAACAGCCTGAACACGAGGTGCTATCGAAGCGCTTCTCCCTATCCCTCCCTTCGCGACTTCCCTTCGGACTTCACCGATGCAGACGGGACCTTCACCCTCCCAACCGACGTCCCGCGCCTGTACTACTACGGAAGCAGCAGTGACGAGCGGTGGATCTTCCAGGGCTGGAGCACCTCGGCCTACAGATCCGCCGCCCAGATCGCCGCAGGAACGAACGTCTATCAGCCTGGCGACACGGTGACGCTTCCCGCGGGAGATCACACGCTGTACGCGCTGTGGACGACTGGCCTGTACACGAACTTCGCCACGAGGGCCTACACCCCCAATGGTCAGCCGCTTCTCCACAGTGCAATTCGCCCTACTCCCGTGGACGCTCCCGCGGACTACGTTCCGACACAGATCACAAACCTGCCGACCAATCTCGCTGGGCAGACGTACCGCGAGGTCATCACCATGTCCTCGACGGTGCCGCTACTGCAGGGCTACGTCTTCGACCAGTGGAAACTCGCGTTTCTCTACTCACCGTGCAACATCGGATACAAGGACATCCCTGCCGTCTATGCCGCCGTCGATGCCGATGACGCTCTCGAGGACGACGGGGTGAATAGTGCCGGCTATCGCTACTACACCCCCGGCGACCGCTTCCAGAACTGGGGCGATTACGCGACCATTCCGATGCACACGACCTGGACTCCGCGAACCGACTATGCGCTGAGTTTCGACGAGAACGTCCCTGCGGGCGCCAGCACATCCGCTTCAGCCACGTCGGACATCACAGGCTTGACGGTGGAGACCTACACATCTCTACCCGCTGCCCCCACCCTTTCGGGATACACGTTCACCGGGTGGAACACGAGAGCTGATGGATACGGAACGAACTACGCGGCGGGTGCTCGGTTCTGGATCAGTGCCTGGCATGAGACCCGGACCCTGTATGCGCAGTGGACGCCGAACAACTACACCGTGTACATCAACGACAACAAGGGAGCCTCCGCCGCCACGGTCGCCAGTTACACAGGCACGTTCGACGAGACCATCACGCTCAACACGTCCGCGCCGACCAGCTGGTACCCGGCACAGTTTGACGGTTTCAATACTGCGGCGGATGGCTCTGGTGACTCGTACAGTGCGGGGGGTACCGTCCCCATCGCCACCACCTCGGACATCACGCTTTACATGCAGTGGAAGTACAAGGTCGAGTTCCGGGACTACTACCTCGCATCGGACACGTCGGAGTTCTCCGGTAATTTGCTGGCGACGTACTTAATCTCCGCGAACTCACCGAGCATGCCGAGCGTGAGCAGTAGCAGCGAACCTGGATACAAGACCGTTGCGGGATACACCTTCACAGGCTGGAACACCGCCAACGATGGATCCGGCACCTCCTACACCGACGGTTCGGGAACCATCACGTGGCCCTCCGGGCACGACGGCAGTGACACGCTGTACCTGTACGCGCAGTTCTCGGCCTCGACGTACACGGTCCAGTTCGACGAGAACGGTGGCGACCCTGTCACTGATCTGACCTTCACCACCGGCGGGTCGATCACCGTCCCGGATGGACCGACGCGCACGGGCTACACCTTCCGAGGCTGGAACACGCAGTCCGACGGCTCAGGCACCTACTACAGCCCAGGCGACACCTTCACCCCCGGAACAGCGGCAAACGTCACCCTCTATGCCGTCTGGAAGGCATCGCAGACCATCACGTTCACCGATCCCGGAGATCAGGCCCGCGAAATTTCAGGAGATGACACGGCGCCTCTCACGGTGTCATCTGATAGCGGCCTGGCTGTTACCGTCACCTCCTCGACGGCGTCGGTGTGCTCGGTTGCCTTGGTCGCGTCGACGTGGACTGTCACCAAACTGGTCTCAGGCACGTGCACTCTGGTTGCGAGCCAAGCCGGAAACGGCGCTTTCTCCGCGGCCGCGTCCGTGAGCAGATCCTTCACGGTCAACGGCGTCACGCAGGTGGTGAGCTTCGGGGACGTGGGAACCGGATCACGCACAGACGCTGGGAGTCTCATCACGGCGTCTCCGTCTTCACCTCCGGCGGTGAGCTTCACCGCCAACGACACTTTCCCCATCCTCGCCAGGTCACGCAATTCAGGTGACACCGCCTACACCCGACTGCCGTTGACGTTCACGTCATCGACGCCGTCAGTCTGTAGCGTCTCAGGCGCAGGACAGCCTGATGGAACTGTCGAGACGGATTTTCACGGTGTTGCCTCTCCGGGCACGAACCACTACTTGGCCAGGGCTGAGGTCACGATGGTGGGGGCAGGCACCTGCACGATCGTGGTGACACAGGACGGCTACACCGCCGGTACCCCCAACGGATACGTGCCTGACTCGGCGAGCCAGACCATCTACTTCCAGCAGATTCAAACGGTGAATTTCACGAACATCACGGACACCTCTACCAACACCCCCGTGATCCCGTACATCCCTGCGAGTGGTGGCCGTTCAGCAACCTCGTTCGATGTCGCGATCACATCCTCTTCAGACAATCCTTTCGTGGGACGCTATGCCTATCGCGTGAGTGACGCGTGGGGTCCGCTGGGCAGTGACGGCAATGCGGCTTCAATGAGCAATCCACCAGCATCTTCTACCGTCTGCGGTGCTGACGGCACATCGGACACCGTAACGATCCTGACGACCGGCAAGTGCTACGTCGCGGGGAAAGTCGCCGGGACCAGTGTGTGGCTTGACACGGACCTGGCCGGTGTTTCTGCTGACAGTGACAGTGACAACATCGGAGGCACGTACTACTTGGCGGGCGCGACGTACCAGATCGTTGATGGATTTTGGATCGACCTCGACGCAAACTACGACGGGGGTACCGACACTTACGTCGCCGCTGCCCAGAATGCCGATGTCACACTGCCGACACCAACGCGATCGGGATGGACGTTCGCCGGCTGGAACACCTCGGCGTCAGGCACCGGCACGTCCTATCCTGCGGGCGTTGTCCGATGGACCGGCACCGAAGCGACGACGCTTTACGCGCAGTGGACGCGTTCTGTCACGTTCGACTCGCAGGGCGGGTCTGCGATCAGCGGCACCACCTACGTGGACGGAGGCACCATCGCCGATCCCGGCACGCCGGTCCGAAGTGGGTACACGTTCAACGGCTGGTTCGAGAACTCCTCGTTGGGCACCGCCGTGACCTTCCCCTACACCCCGTCTGGCAGCGGTGACATCACCTTGTATGCACAGTGGACCGGGGACAGCCACACGGTGACTTTCGACTCCAACGGCGGTTCCAGCGTTGCAGATGGGTCGTACACCACCGGTGGGTCACTCAGTGAGCCCGCCCCGCCGGTTCGCTCCGGCTACACCTTCGGGGGCTGGGCACTGACCGATGGTGGCTCGGCGCTCACCTGGACCACAGGTGTGTACCTGCCCAGTGGTGCATCGGACTTCACGCTGTACGCACTGTGGACGGTGAACAGGTACACCGTGACGTTCGATGCCAACGGCGGCTCCGGTGCTCCGGCTGACGTGTCGGCGACATACGGGTCAGCCGTGACCATCCCGGGTGGACCGACCACCGCCAAGGCCGGTCATGTCTTCGCCGGCTGGAGCAGCACCTCCTCCGGCGCGGCTCAGTACACCGAGGGTACCCGTACCTGGGCGACGGACTTCGGAGACAACGGCGCTACGGGCACTCTCTATGCCGCATGGACTCCGGAGTCCTACACCGTCTCCTTCGATGCCAACGGCGGCTCGGGAACTGCCTCGAATGTGACGTCTACCTTTGGCCTGACCGTTAGCCTCCCGGGCGCCTCGAGCTTCACCCGAACCGGCCATCGCTTCCTTGGCTGGGCCACGTCCGCGTCGGCGACCACAACTGACTATGCCTCGGGCAGTGTCCTGTGGACCACGGACGCCGGAGCCGACGGCGCGACGGACACTCTGTATGCGGTGTGGGATGAAGAGAGCTACACCGTCATCTTCGACGCCAACGGTGGCTCGGGAACCGCAACCTCGGTGACGCCCACCTTCGGGTCGTCTGTGACGCTCCCGAGTTCGGGGTTCTCGCGCGCCGGCTACACCTTCGGTGGCTGGGCCACGTCATCCTCAGCCACGACGGCTGATTACGCCTCTGGCCTTCAGACATGGGCGACCGACGCAGGCAACCAAGGCGCCACGGCATACCTCTTTGCGGTCTGGACGCCGATCTCCTACACCGTCACATACGACTCGCAGGGCGGCACGAGTGTCACTGACGGCTCTTTCGAGGCGGACGGATCCGTGGCAGCGCCAACGCCACCCGCGCGCACCGGTTACGACTTCGTGGGCTGGTCGTCGGATTCGGCCACGCAGGAGGCAGTGACCTTCCCCTACGAACCGGGCGTGTATTCCAACATCACCCTGTACGCCATCTGGGGTGTGGATCAGTCGCTCTCGATGACGGATCCCGGGGCCCAGGAGCTGGAGGACACCTACGCCTCTCTGGCTGTCGCGAACACTTCCGGTCTGGACGCCACCTTGACCGTGAATCCTTCGGCAACAAGCACCTGCTCACTCGTCGAGTCGACATCGCCGGAGGTCACGGCATCGGAGACCACCGTCACGTCGGGCGCAACGGTCAGCGTGAAGATGCTGGCGGTCGGCTCGTGCGAGATCACAGCATCGGCACCCGCAACCGTACTCGGGGCTTCGGTGTACTCCGCTGCTGAAGACGTCTCGAGCACGTTCAGTATCCGTACCCGAAGTATCTCCGATGGTCGCGGGGAGTCCACCGGCGGTGGCACGGCTCTGACTGATGAGACGTCACCGGGTACGACGCTGGCCGTGGCGTCTCGCAACGTTGGCAACGATGGGGTGCCGGTGACGCCACCGGCCCTCGTCCCACCGTCCGGACAGGCCCTCTACATCGAGGCGGACGGGACGTTCACACAGACGCCCCAGGTGGTCGTCGACACGACCACCTCTCAGCCGTACCTCACAGCGGGCGGTCAGGGCGATCTGCAACTCACCCTACGGGGCAATGAGACGGGCGCGACGACCTACGACGAGCCGAATTCCAAGTTGGTCTTCCACCTCGAGAAGAAGGGCCAGGCCGAGGGAACAGGATTCATGCCGAACACCCAGGCGGAGGTGTGGATGTTCTCGACACCGCGGTACCTCGGGACAACGAATGTTCGCGCCGACGGCTCATGGGTGATCGACTTCCTGGTGCCGCCGAATCTGGAGATCGGCGAGCACTCGATTCAGGCGGAGGGTATTGCCCCCGACGGTCGCGAGCGGACGGTGAAGGCTTTCGTCATGGTTGACCGTGAAGAGGCTCCTGCCCCGGTCAAGAAGCCGCGCATCATCCAGAAGTCCCTCGTGCTCACCTTCCCGCAGATGAGTGCCAAGCTCAGCCCGCGCCAGCAGAGCACGGTCCTGAGGTTTGTGAAGGCGAAGGGATTGCGTCGAATCGTCAGCGTCGGCTACGTCCAGCCGTCGGGATCGACCGTCAACGACATTCTGTTGTCCTATCAGCGGGCGATTGCCGGAATGAGCATGGTGGACCGACGCAAGGTGACGGTCCAGACAGACATCGTCCTTTCATCACGGGCCAAGGGTCGGCGGACGGCGCCTGAAGAGGAGTGCGCCAAGGTCTCCAACCGCTGTGCCATCGTCACCTTCACCTACAAGCGATGACTGCGAGGAGCACGACTTTCCTCTTGCGGGTCGCCACGGGACACTTCGGCGACTGGGCAGTTCCGGCGGCTTAGGCCGCGGACTGACCTGTGGGGCCCTCGACGGGCCGGGAGAGCCCCCGGTCAGGTTTGAACTGACGACCTACCGCTTACAAGGCGGTTGCTCTACCACTGAGCTACAGGGGCGGTGGGCATACGATACCGAGCCCTGATCCGGACTGTGTCGGGTGTCAGCGTTCGGCGCGCGGTCCTCGGGACCCGAGTCGTCCATCCCAGAGCAGATACGAGATCGGTGCCGTCGGGGCTAGTTGCTGCCGGCGGGTTGTTCGTCGTCATCCTCGCGGCGCTTCCCAGCGACGATGAAGAACACGCCCAGGGATGCAGCGGCGACCGCCCCCAAGGCCAGCGGCACTGCAGGACCCGTCGGTTCCGCGATCATCATCGTCGACGACTCCGCAGTGGTGACGGAGTGCGATTCAACAGCCCGATTGTCGCTGCCTGATTCACGTCCCTCTGGTGGAGTGGAGCCGATGTCTTCGATGCTCAATGTCGCCGCGGCTGGCACGGCAACCATCTCGGTGGGAAGCGCTGACTTCATCGCGGGGGCTGCCTTCTCGGGCTCCTTGATCGTTGAAGCGAGGGTCTTGTCGGCATGGCGGTGGTCGACGTCACCGGCCCCGGGGGTGGTGGCTGGCTGCGACGCCACGGACTCGGTGGATGCCGGCGTCGAGGCCGGCTTCGCACCGGGCGCGGGGTCGTCGGTGCGCTCAGGCAGCGGCACCGGATCACGAGCAGGCTTCGGGGCCGGCGCGGGGTTCTCGGTGGGCTCCGACCCCGGCTCCGGCTCGACGGACGGTTCGGGGTCGACGGTCGGGTCCGGGTCGACGGTCGGCTCCGGCGTGGGAGCCGGATCCGGGGTCGGAGCCGGATCGGGAGTTGGATCAGGCTCGGGCTGGGGCTTGCTGGGGTGATCGCGCTCGTCATGTCGACCGAAGTGATCGTCGTGACCAGGCTGTCCCGATGGCGATGCTGCCGTGGTGTCGTGGCCGTGCTGGCCCCCGGGATCAGCGACGGCTGGGGCTGCCGTGAGCAGCCCCAGGCCAACCGCCGCGGCGGCGACGGCCATGGTGATGCGTGACCTCTCCATTGGTCCTCCCCAGTTGCTCTGGGCAGGGTTACCCCCAAAGGCCGACTGCTAAACCTCCGTCACCGACCCAGGAATCGGATGGCGTTCGTCGACAGCAGGAGGGACTTCTCGTCATCAGGCAGCGTGGAGTCCCGAATCACGGCTCCCGCGGGTCGTTCCCCGAGGGGGTAGGGGTAATCACTGCCCAGCACGACGCGATCGGAGCCGTGGGCATCGACCAGGACGCGAAGGGCCGGTTCGGTGAACACGACGGAGTCCACGTACACCCGACTGGCGTAGTGGCTCGGCGGGTGCTCACTGTCGGCACCCACGAGGTCGCGCCGCTCGCGCCACGCGTTGTCCGCCCGGCCGCTCCAGTAGGCGAAGGACCCGCCGCCGTGCGCGAAGCCAAGGCGCAGGGACTCGGGCAGCCGATCGAAGGCGCCGCTGAGGGCAAGTCGCAGCAGACTCAACTGGGTCTCGGCTGGCATGCCCACCAGCCACTCGAGCATCCACGGATCGGTGCGCGGCGCTGGTGTCATGTCCCATGGATGCACGAAGACGGGAACGTTCCTGTCGGCGCAGTGCTGCAGGAAGGTGATGACACCCTCGCTGTCGAGATCATGGTCATCGACATGATTGCCGATCTCCACCCCCACATGCCCGTTGGCGAGGCTGCGATCCAGTTCCCTGCAGGCTGCGTCGGCGTCCTGCAGCGGCACTTGGCAGAACGGAATGAGCCGGTCGGGCGACTGGGCGGTGACCTCCAGGGTGAGATCGTTGAAGATGCCGGCCACACGCGCCGCGTCCTGCGCGTCGCGCTCGTAGCCGAAGAACACCGGCGTCGGCAGGACAACCTGCTGGTCGATGTCGTCGGCGTCCATGTCGGCCAGGCGGGTGTCGGCGTTCCAGCACGCGTCCGTGATGCGCCGGAACTCGCGGTCACCGCGCATGATCGTCGCCGTCGTAGCTGAGTCTCGTCGCAGCCAGGGATCCTCGTGAGATCCGAGGTCGGGCCAGCCGGCAGGGACGACGTGCGTGTGCACGTCGATCACGGGGTGCACTCCTAGCCTCGACCCGGGTGCACGTGACCGCACGCGTCGCAGGTTCGCGCCTGCTCATCGCCGTAGAACGCCTCGAACACGGGTGGCAGGTCCGTGACGATGTCCGTGACCTGCAGCTCGACATCGTGGAGGAGGGCGTTGCACGCCGGGCAGTACCACTGGAAGCGCTCGAGGGTCCCCGGCTCTCGGGGGCGCTCGAACACCAGCCCGATCGAGCCTGCCTCAGGGCGTTGCGGTGAGTGCGGCATGTTGCGCGGCAGCACCCACATCTCTCCCGCACTGATGGTCACGGTGTCAGGGCCGTCGGGCGTCATGAGGTTGACATGCATCGTTCCCTTGAGCTGGTAGAAGACCTCCTCATAGGGGTCGACGTGGAAGTCGGTGCGCTGGTTGGGGCCACCGACGACCATCACTATGAAGTCCTGCTGCCCGGGGAACACCTCCTTGTTGCCGACCGGCGGCTTGAGGTTCGGCCCGTGCTCGGCCAGCCATGCGTCGAAGTCCAGAGTCTCGGTGAGGTCCTTGGCATGGGTCTCGTCGGACATGTCATGCCTCCGGCTTGTAGGCGACGGCCTGCATCTCGATCAGCAGGTCCGGATGGGGGAGCTCTCGAACAGCCACCGTGGTGCGGGTGGGGCCATCCTCGGTGAAGAACTCCGCATAGGTCTCGTTGTAGGCAGCGAAGTCAGCCATGTCGACGAGGAAGGCGGTGACCTGGACCAGGTCGTCAAGGTCGGCGCCGGCGGCGGTCAGGATGTCCTGGATGTTCTCGATGACGGCGGCCGTCTGCTGGCGGATGTCCAGCACCTTCGCACCGTCAACGACGTCCACGCCGACGAAAGTGTCGTCCGGGCGACGGCTCGAGGTGCCGGACACGTAGATGAAGTCGCCAGCGCGCTTCGCGTGGGGAAACCGTCCACGAGGCCTGGCCTTCTCACTCAACAGGTGACTCTGGGTTGCCATCAGGATCCCTTTCGTGCGGCGCGTGCAAGCAGTCCGAGCGCGGCGCCCACGGCTACCGCCCCGACCCCGGCAGCCGTAGCGAGAGCGGTGCTGCGCTGCCTCTTGTCCCGCTCGATGACTTCCGAATACGGGATAGTCGTGAACGAGACCATCTCGTAGCGGGAGAGGTACTTGCCGGGCAGCAGGCGCTCGAGCGCGTGCTCCACCTTCTTGGAGGCGCGAAAGGCAGGAGATCCGACCTTGTCGCGCATCTCGATGAAGTTCTCCTGGGCCAGGTACGCGATCGCTCCCGCATTGCCCTGCCGTCGCTGCTGGTAGAGCGGGAGGGCAAGAGCCCAATCGTTGTCCGTCTCGTCGAGGCAGCGATCGAGCTCGACGACGTCCTCGAAGCCGGAGTTCGCGCCCTGGCCGAAGAACGGCAGGATCGCGTGGGCGGCATCTCCGATGAGGGCGACGCGGCCGTCGGCCTGCCAGGGATCCACATGCAAGGTGGCGAGGGGGCCGACGGGATTCTCCGCGAAGTCCTCGATGAGCGTGGGCATCAGCGGGACGGCATCGGGGTAGACGCGGGTGAAGTGCTCCATCACCTGATCGGAGGTGGTCAGCCCGGCGAACTCCTCATCCGGCCAGAAGAGCGTGCACGTGAAGGACCGGTCAGGGTTGGGCAGGGCGATCATCATGGACGAGCCGCGGGGCCAGATGTGCAGAGCATCGGGGTCCATCGCGTACTCGCCGTCGACGGCCGGAATCGTGAGCTCCTTGTACCCGTAGGCCTCCTGTTCGGTGGTGACGCTGACCCGGCCCTCCTGCTCGAGAGACTGGCGAACTGCGCTTCCGAATCCGTCCGAGGCGATGACAACGTCGGCATGAACCACCTCGAGGGCATCCCCCCGAGCGATAGCGAGGGAGTTCTGGGCCAGCCCGTAGCCCGTCGTCCGGGCATCGAAGTAAACGGTCACCCCGGGGGTCGCCTCCGCCGCATCGAGCAGCGTCGCGTTCAGGGCGCCACGGCCGATGGAGTTGATCGCCTTGTCTCCTGAGGCCGAGTAGGACTGGAAGGTCAGTCGGCCTGCGGTGTCATGGATGACCCGGCCGTGCATGGGGATCGCGGGGGCCATCACCGAGTCGAGGAGGCCCACCCGCTGCAGCGCGTCGATGCCTCGCTCGGAGATGGCCAGGTTGATGGATCGACCTCGCTCCGCCTGGGCTGCACGAGGATCGGGTCGACGCTCGTAGACGTCGACGGTGAACCCACGCCTGCCGAGGTAGCAGGCCAGCAGTGAGCCGACCAGTCCGCCGCCGACGATGGCGACGCGGGTGTCGGACGTGTTCATGCGATTCCCTCTCCGGTGAGTTCCTGGCTGAGGGCGTCGACAGCACGCCAGCAGTCATGGAAGGTGCAGTACAGGGGTGCGGGGGCCAGCCGCACGATGTCGGGCCGACGGTCGTCGACGACGACGCCCCAGTTGCTGCTGAGCCGTTCGGTGAGGTCGTCCGCATCGACCGGAACGCGGATGGAGATCTGCGCTCCGTGACGGTCGTCGTCATCAGGGGTGACGATCGTGATGCCGGTGCGTTCGGCGATGGACTCGAGGAGTCCGCGCAGGAAGCCCGTCAGGCGCAGGCTGCGCGCGCGAAGGGCATCCATGCCGACGGCGTCGAAGATGTCCAGCGACGTCCGCACTGGGCCCATCGCCAGGATCGGGGGATTGGAGAGCGACCACGCATCCGCTCGCGGCTGGGGTTGGGACTCCGGATGCATCTCGAATCGACTCATCGGGTCGGTGCTCCACCAGCCCTCGAGACGTGGGAGCGACGGATCGTCCAGATGGCGTTCATGGACGAACGCTCCGGCGACGGCGCCGGGACCTGCATTGAGGTACTTGTAGGTGCACCAGGCGGCGAAGTCGACGTCCCAGTCGTGAAGGCGCAGCGGAATGTTGCCCGCAGCATGCGCGAGGTCCCAGCCGACCGTTGCACCGATCTCGTGGCCCGCGGCCGTGATGGCCGGCATGTCCATCACCTCACCGGAGAGGTAGTTGACCCCGCCGAGCATGACAGTGGCGATCGAATGCGCGTGGTCGTCCAGGGTCTGCAGGATGTCCTCGGTTCGCAGCACGTCCTCACCCGGGCGGGGCTTCAGTCGCAGCACCGCGGTGTCGGGGTCGTATCCGCGGAACGCGACATGCGAGCGCACGGCGTAGGAGTCGGAGGAGAAGCATCGGTCCTCGATCACGATGCGGTGGCGGATCGCTGTGGGGCGGTAGAACGATGCGAGGAGCAGGTGCAGGTTCACCGTCAGTGAGTTCATGATCACGACCTCCCGCGGCAGGGCCCCGACGAGTCGGGCGGCCGGTTCGCGCAGGTCCTCGTGGTAGGGGAACCAGGGGCGATCCGCATCGATGTGCCCATGCACCCCGTACTGCTCCCACGCATCGAGGTCGGCCATCAGCTCAGCACGGGTCGCCCTCGGCTGCAGGCCTAGGGAGTTGCCCGCCAGGTAGG